>OJJD01000261.1_pt1 | contig 37509 bp, 50 predicted proteins | sample 1596011 | NCBI WGS metagenome assembly OJJD01 (sample SAMEA4350113, study PRJEB24818) | metagenome | biome: human; feature: gut; material: faeces | place: Denmark | collected 2013-09 | reverse complement strand
AAATGGCGAAGAAACGGTCTAAATAGGCTGATTCAAGGCATTTACGGGAGAAAAAATCGGCTCAAACATGAAGAAATGAAATGACTGAGTCAGCCGAGAAGAATTTCCCCGCTTATTCGCACCTTCCTTAGATAAAGCCAGAGATAACATGCTGCGATATTCTTCGGGTCAGGCTTGGCCGGCGGTAATGAAAGAGTGGTCGGTCACCGGAGGATTTATAGACTCGCACTCCATCAACAAAACCTGCGAGCTGTGTGACAACGAAGGACTGCGCTATCAGTTTCAGATAACCAACGTGCTCACACATTACTCACTCTGGGTGGGTTCTACCTGTATTAACAAGTTCGTCCCTGTTTTTGCCGGCGGCAGAGAGCTGCTCGGAGAAGAAAAAGAAGCCGAAGTACGTAAAATTATGGCGGCCGCCAGGGCAACCTCAAGGCAGGAACGCGCAAAATCGGTTCTGGCACAGCTAAAAATCAAAGCACCTGACAGGTTCAGCGATCCGAAATGGGTGGCTAATCTTGATGTCGGGTACTCCGCCAGTCAGCTAAAGATGATTGCGGTGCTTTGTAAAAGCCACCGGATCACCTTTAATTCCGGAGATTTTAAAATCAACACCCGCAAGGCTAACGTTGTTGATCAAATACGGCTTCTGGAACCCTGGCAGTATTTCAATATGAGGGACGCTATCCCTAAAAGCCGGCATAAGCAGTTTGATGCGTGGTTTGCTGCGAAAAGAATACAATAAGAAATTAATTTAGTTCTTATGCAATACATAAGAACTACATTTTAACCGCCGTAATCAGCGAGGACTGAAACCGGCGTCAGTGAGTGATTTCTGCAGTGACTGGATGGCATCTTTCATCACCCAGGTTTCATCATCGTCGACGGCACAGGCCCGCATTTCTGACCAGGTTAAGCGCTTAACAAATTGTGCCAGCGCCATTGCCTGGCTGTCAGTTAACTCAGTGGTCACGGTAACAGTGGGCATTACTTGCACTCCTTTTTGTAAGTCAGAAAGATTACTTATGTAATTCTTATGTATTACAAATATTCCTTAATCATCTCCAGCATTTTTTCCGGTCCGGCTTCCCGGGCCAGGTACAGAGCTGCACGCAGCACGGTTGAGTCGGTGATAGTTTTTGTCGTGAGATCCTGAATTTCATCAACCAGTTCGCTGCACATCACTTTTTCCGCTGGTGTCATACGGATGGTTTTGGGGTTTTCGCTGGTCGTTCTGTTGCGGTTGACCTTAACGTTAGAAAGGCGGGTTTTCGCCTCTCCCTGTGTGGTTTCAGGTTTGACCATTGCGGGACGCGCGAGAGGGCCTTTAGCCATTTATGCAGCCTCGTTTGATAAGAGAGTTTCAAGTTCACGCATCAGCGCACGGTAATCGTTCAGGGCGAGGGACCCTTTGTTGTAATACCAGAGCGGGACGCAGGCAACCTGTGCCTGGGAGATGTTCTCATCAGCCCGGATACGGGTTTCCAGGTAGTTATCACGGGTTCGCTCGTTGGAAGCCAGTTGCTCATGAAGATAGGTGTTCATCTTCTTCTTGGCACCATTGTACTCATTGCGGAATACGCTGAACCGGGTAAAGCGGGTTTCACGGATCTCATCGAGATAGTCCAGTACAACATCCAGCCCGGTCAGAGCAAAGCTGCCGCCATCAACGGGAATAAGTACATGGTCCGCGGTATAGGCAGCGTTCGTGGTGGACAGGTTCAGACCTGGAGAACAGTCGATGAGGATATAATCGAATTTATCCATCACCGACTGCAGATGGCGGGACAGTATTTTTTCCCGATGGTGCCGGGTCAGGCAGTTTTCCATGACGCGTTCAAACGACGGATCTGACGGAATGATATAAAGGTTATCGATCACCTCTTCACCACTGACGGCCGGGATAATTGCATCAAAAATACTGAAGCGCGGGTTGTTATATAAATCGCAGATGGTGTGGCCATACTGCGCGTAGTATTTTTTCCCGTTAGCCATCACCTCAGTCGAGTTGGCCTGCTGGTCTCCGTCGATAAGCAATACCCGACGCCCGGCATGTGCGAGGCTCATGGCGAGGTTGGTGATCGTGGAGGTTTTACCGGCACCACCCTTGTTATTCATGATGGCAATGATGCGGGCCACGGTGTTAACCAGCGGTGTCAGCTGAGATTGCACTGGAATTTCAGACATGAGAACTCCTCTCTCAATGAAATACAGGTGTATTACGTTTTAGCGACAATAGAGTATCGCCGTGTGTGATTACTATAGCATTACAAATGTAATACACAAGTATTTTTATTGAACTACGCAAGTATTCCATTTCATGCGTCAGATCCTTGACGACAGAGGGCTGCACGGGGTGTATCAGCAGCGCTGTTTTCAATGCCGGGAAATATCGCTGATGTTCTCTTCAGGCTGTGAGGCACGACCTGGTGCATTGAATGTGATGGTGATGATTTTTCTGGCCAGCCCCTCATCGGAAAGGGCATCATCCACACTGACATCACGAATCAGTGGGCTTTCCTCTTCTATATGTTGGGCAATATCCCGCAGCCACTCAGCCAGCATTTCTCTGTCCATCTTTCTCCGCTCCGGTTGTGTACATTCAGCATCAACATACCACACCAGGAAAAGTGAAGTCTGCGTGGATGGTTAAAAGATGACCATCCTTGTCAGGCGTGCTGTCATCCGTGCTGGTAGCGACCTGCGCGGAATACCCTCATTTTATACACAGAATTGCCCACCGAAATTGTGGACAGCGACGATGAAAATACGATGTCGCTGCGCTCCTCATTCATACCGCTCTGCTGTGAACGCCGTGCCGCTACTGTAGCCGGGCCGCTGTGCAGAAAAGGGAGGCTTCGCCACCATCCTCACCCGGTCGCAGTGATTTCAAAATGCATTTTACGCTGTCTTCCCGTCGTTCTCCGGCTCAATTTTCGCCGTCAAACCGTCCAGTCAGCGTCTGCTTTTATCTGCGCTGCGGCTTGCGGTGGTGCCCTTGTCTGCTCCGCTTTTCGCCCGGCTGTCGTATCGGCACGGCGTAACTGGCGCCGCATTTGAGAAAGGAGAATGATTATGTCCCGTCTGATTTTGGGTGACTGTGTGCAGGTAATGGCTGGCTTTCCTGAGAAGGCCGTCGATTTCATACTGACTGACCCGCCATACCTCGTTGGTTTTCGTGACCGTCAGGGCCGCACCATTGCCGGTGATAAAACGGATGAATGGCTGCAACCTGCCTGTCATGAGATGTACCGCGTGCTGAAAAAAGACGCGCTGATGGTGAGCTTCTACGGCTGGAACCGCGTCGATCGCTTTATGGCCGCCTGGAAACATGCCGGATTCAGCGTTGTTGGCCACCTGGTGTGTACCAAAACCTACACATCGAAGTCCGCCTATGTGGGCTACCGCCATGAATGTGCCTATCTGCTGGCAAAAGGCCGTCCGACCCTTCCGCAAAATCCGCTCCCGGACGTGCTGCACTGGAAGTACACCGGCAACAAACATCACCCAACGGAGAAGCCTGTATCGAGCCTTCAGCCGCTCATCGAGTCCTTCACGCGCCCTGATGCCATTGTGCTCGACCCCTTTGCTGGCAGTGGATCAACGTGCGTGGCAGCACTACAGGCAGGCCGTCGCTACATCGGTATCGAACTGCTGGAGCAGTACCACCGGACCGGGCAGCAGCGGCTGGCAGCGGTTCACCGTGCCATGCAGTACCCGGCCGCTAACGACGACCTGCCGGAGGCAGCATGACCAATTATCAGGGACATGAACAACTGCGTGACGACATGGCCGCGCTATCCAACGCCATGAGCGACCTGCGCCTGCATATCCGGGCGCTGGAAGTGAAGTATCACGACGGATGCCCCGCGCTGGTTGATGCGCTGGCCGCTGATTTCTTGCGCAATCTCAACGAGCAGTATCTGACCGTTTACATGCGCGTACTGGCGTTCAGCGACTGTTTTCACGACTGACTGCGACCGGGCGGTTTGCCGCCCGGCCTTCTTACCCGATTTTGAGGAACTTGATATGCACGGAACCCGTGAAGCGCTTTGTACCGAACTGGCGCGGATGTTTACCCATGATGAACCTCTGGCCCTGCTGGTCTGGACGGAGGAGGGGATTCATTCCGCGTGCCGGGAATTGCGCCCTACAGACGACGAGGTTACGGCCCTGCTGGAAACGGTCGGCAACAGCGACATGAAGGTGTATCGCCGGGAAGGCGTCACGGATGCGTCGGTGTGCGATCTGCTGACCCGCCATCGTGAAGCGATTAACCGGCAGGTGATGGTCCCGGCGCAGGTGCTTTCGCGCCTGGTGCATGACGTAGAACGCGAGCTGGTTCACCAGGAGGGGCTGGCATGGGAGGCGGGCGGGCCGACACCCGCGCGTATCCGTCAGGGAATGGCGGACGTGGAGGTGCTGAAGGCGCTGCTGGCAGCGTGAGGCGATGCCGGAGGGATAGCCTCCGGCTTTTTCTTCTTCGGATGTCGCGCGGCCGCTCCGCTTTTCTGGCTCATCCTCCACGCTGTTCCGGCTTCGCGGTGAGTAACGTCCAGAGCGGTCTGCGGCTTACGCCGTGCCTCTACTCTAGCCCGAACGCTGCAAATGCAAGGGTTCACTGACGTCGATGCTTTCACCCGGTCGCCGTATATTTAATTGCCTGTCGCGGTTCTTCCCGTCGTTATCTCGCTCAATATTCGCTCGCTAACCGTCCAGACCCTCTCCGCTGTTTACCGGCGCTGCGGCTTCATGCATCGCCCCTGCATTTTTCGCTCCCTGTCGGGCTGTCGTGTCGGCACGGCGTAAGCCGGAACTCAGACAACATCGACTATGGAGGATTTTTTATGCGCACTACGACGACCACACCGGCTGTTTATGTGGGTACGTATCACAAATACAACTGCGGCAGCATTTTCGGCAAATGGTTTGATCTGACGGAGTTTGACGGCAGGGAGGATTTTTACGAGGCCTGTCAGGCGCTGCATGCCGATGAATGGGACGCCGAATTTATGTTCCAGGACCAGGAAGGTATCCCGTCGCAGTTCGTCTCTGAAAGCTCCATTGACTGGGATTTTATCGCCGCTTACAAACGCGCCGAAGAAGAGGGCAGGGAGGCCGCTTTTATCGCCTGGGCGGAGTATACCGGCGAGTGTGACTATGACGCGTTTGATGATGCATACCGCGGCGAGGCGGAGAGCGAGGAGGACTATGCGCGTGAAATGGCTGAAGACAACGGCCTGCTGAATGAGGTGCCGGAGCCGCTGCGCAGCTATTTCGATTTTGAAGCCTGGGCGCGTGACCTGTTCAGCAGCGGTTATGTGTTCCATGACGGCTATGTCTTCAGCAACTGATTAATGTCCGGCGGGGAAACCCGCCGGTTAAGGAGAAAACGTATGAAACTTGCATCGGAAACCCGCGAGATCCTGCGACAGTACAAAGCCCTGATTAATGCCCGCCGACGTGATGCCGGTCAGCGGGAACTGACCACCGCGCAGGTGATGGATGAAATCTGCGAATACATGACCTGTCAGTGTGCCGTGTACATCGGCGGTCATTTCATCTTACAGGGTGGAAAAGGCCAGTAAGTATGATGGCAGGCGTCCGGGCCGGAGGGCGCCTGTCAGCCCGCGCGAAAAACCGGGCAGGCTGCGCCTGCCGGAGAGAAACTTCGCCGCGCCTCCGGCGCCGCGCACTCTCCTCTCCGTTGTCAGTCGCTGTTGCCCGGGAAAGCGCGTATTATCAGGGATATCTTCCTGTAAAGCAGACCGGTGAAGCATATGTCGAAGTGGAATATCGCCTCTTTCTCAAAAGATGATCAGGATAAGGTCTCAGTCGATAAAGCCGCCGCTGCCGTTGCCTGGCAGGAAAGGATGAACAAGCCTGTTGTGCCTGAGCTTGTTGAACGGGAACAGCCTGAACATCTTCGCCAGTATTTTCGTGAACGGCTTGACGTTCATCGGCAGAACAGTCAGCAGCTGCCGCGCGCAAATGCGCCCGAATATAATAAACCCGGAGATGAGCAGCAGAAGTGATTCTTATAGTCAGTGTGTCCAGGGAGGAAATTTTATGCGTATGTCTCTGATGTTTGCGGCCGTGACTCTTTTAACCGGTATTAACCTGTTGTTTATTCCGTTTCAGCCTGTACCGGCTCTATGGGGGGAATCTTGGCCGTTGCTTTTATCCTGATTAATGTCGCGGCGGATAAACTGCGTCTCTGGAGTGGCGTTGCATGGATTATCGTTGCCGGCATCATCATAATTTTGATGCTGAAGGGGAAGGAACCGGGGGACGAATTAAGATGCTGATCACCGTTTTTGCTTTCCTGGCTTCGGCCTGGTATAGCGTTGTGCAGTACAGAAAAGAAAAGCATTTTCGCTCCTGATGTTCCCGGCTGGCATCAAGCTGGATGATCGTCAGCCATCATTTTAGCCGCATGTAATCCATTCTTATCCTCCCGTTTTCTGTTTTCTGCCCGTTCCCGTTTTCATTGCGGGCGTCCGGGCGGGCTGTCGTGAACGGAGCCGGTAAACCGTCTCCGCCCTTCGGGCTTCCATCCCATGACGCAACACCAGGGCTTGCAGCATCCTTATCAGGATGCGCCGCCTCTGTCGCGCCGTGGCCTGCGCTCCCTGCACCCCGGCGAAAATCAACGGCCGCCGGGCTGTAAGGGGCAACGCCGTTTCGCGCCCGCGCTTTCCGTCGTTGCGGCGGGTTCCTGCTCATTCCTTGCCTGGTTTTTTCACCCTTTTGAGTCCTTTCGCCGGGGCTGAGACAAGCACAGCCGCTGTCAGCTGTCCAGGGTAAATGGCACGCGGTAAACCGCGCCCCGGACATCCGCCATCGCCCGCGCTGGTTTACGCCCCTGCGGCGAACGGCTCTCAAACGGGTGAAGGTAACAACCAGCGGGGGCGTTCAGCAGGTCCCCGCAAAACGTCAAAACCGCGGCCCCGGCAACTCAACGGGTGATGGTTTTTTAAAAGCAAAACAGGTTCAGAAGGAGGAGCAACATGAGCGAGGCGCTGGCGGTTTTACCCGACGACACCTTTACCCGCGAACAGGCTGAGGTCGTTGCGGCGCAGTACACCAACGTGGCAATTGAGGACGATCAGGGTACACATTTTCGTCTGGTCGTTCGTCAGAACGGCGTAATGGTCTGGCGCGCGTGGAATTTTGAAGCGGATGCCGGGAAATGGCTCAACCGTTACATCGAACGTTACGGTATTCGTAAACAGCAGTAAATAAGAAGGTGCCCTGCCGGAGCGGTAACTCCGCAGGGCCGGACAATCATCAATCAGTGAGGTATCAACTATGTCAGTAACCGATGTTAAAGCAAAAGCCCCCAAAAAAGCGAGCAGCAAAAAAATCACGAAGGCGCAGGAAGAAGCCCTGAAGGCCGCCCTTGAGGCCGCTGTCATCGAGTATGTTCCGCTGTCCAGTCTCACTAAATCCCCGCTGAACGTGCGCACCATCCCGTATTCCGTGGACAGCGTTCGCGGTCTTGCCGACTCCATCGAGGCGCTAGGACTGCTGCAGAACCTGATTGTTCACACCCTTGCGGACGGGCAATCCGGGGTGGCCGCAGGTGGCCGCCGACTGACTGCCCTGAATCTGCTGGCGCAGGAAGACCGTCTTGCGGCCGATCATACCGTCATGGTGAAACGCGTCTCAGACGACATTGCTGCCCTTGCCTCCATCGCTGAGAACGAGCAGCGCGCCGCCATGCATCCCGCCGAGCAGATTGCAGGTTTCCGTACGCTGGCAGGGCAGGGCAAAACCCCCGCGCAGATTGGCGACGCGCTCGGCTTCGGCTCCCGTCACGTGCAGCGCATGCTGAAGCTGGCAAACCTCGCCCCCTCCCTGATGGAGAAGCTTGCACAGGACGAACTGACCGTTGAGCAGTGTCAGGCGCTCTGTCTCGAGGACGATCCTGCCCGTCAGGTTGAGGTATTTGAAAGCGTGAAGGCCAGCTGGTCGAACGCGCCCGCACACCTGATTAAACGCGCCATTACCGAAACCGAGATGCGCACCGACAACACCAAATTCCGGTTTATCGGGCGCGAAGCGTATGAGGCGGCAGGGGGTTACGTTCGTGAAGATCTGTTCAGCCAGGACGAGGGCGACGGCACGGCAGACAGCGTGCTGGTTGAGCGTCTGGTGCAGGAGAAGCTGGAGCGTATCGCTCTGGACATTCAGCAGCGTGAGGGCTGGGCATGGAGTCGCGGACGCGCAGCCCGCATCTGGTACCACGGTGAAGACGGTAAAGAGTTCGTTCAGCCTGCTGAACCCGATCCGGTGTACACCCCTGAACAACAGCAGCGTCTTGATGCGCTGCGGGAGCAGTACGACACATATGACAGCGTTTGCGACGAGTCAGATGCGATCGAAGCGGACATCCTCGCCATTCAGGAGGCGGCAGAGGCCAGCGCGTGGACTGACGACATGAAGTCAGGCGCGGGAGTGATGGTCAGCCTGTACGAAGGGCAGGTGTACGTGCAGCGCGGTGTGCGCCTGAAAGCGGATATGCCTGAAGAAACCGTAACCAGCAGCGTAACGGTGCCATTCACCTCACGCCAGCCCGACGCCGCAGAGGGGATCAGCGTTCCGCTGCTCACGAAAATGACCTCCGAGCGTACGCTGGCAGTCCAGGCGGCGCTGATGCAGCAGCCCGAAAAGGCAGTGGCGCTGATGGTCTGGCGCATGTGTACCTGCGTCTTTTCAGGCTGTCTGACCACGACGCACCCGTTCCGAATCAGCCTGACTGTTTCCCACAGCAGTCTGACGGAGAACGCCCCGTCCGGTAAGGATGGCGCAGCGTTTAACATCCTGATGACCGAACGGGCAAGGCTGAAAGCCCTGCTGCCGGAAGGGTGGGAGAAGGACTTCACCACCTTCTTTTCCCTTGACGGCGGGGTGTTGATGTCGCTGATGGCCTTCTGCACGGCCTGTTCCGTTGACGGGGTACAGACCCGCGATATGGGGCACACCTCGCGCAGTACCCTCGATGCGGTCGAGGCGGCAATCGGCTTCCACCTGCGCGACTGGTGGCAGCCGACGAAGGACAACTACTTCGGCAGCCTGAAACATCCGCAGATTGTCGCCTCCCTGAAAGAGGCGGGGCTGACGGGCGCGGCGGGTGACGCGGAGAAGATGAAGAAGGGCGATGCTGCAGCGCATGCGGAGCACTTTATGCAGCACACCCGCTGGGTTCCGGCATGGCTCAAAGGACCGGAGTCAGCGGGTGAATCCGGTGCAGACGACGCGGCTTCAGATACCGACAGCCCTGACAACGACACCACCAACACGGCACACGCCGCCTGATAACGGAGCGCCGCCCTGCGGGGCGGCGATAAGGAGATACCCATGCGCACTATTCTGACCCCCGATGTACTGAAAACGATGTCCTGTGATGAGTTTGAGGACTGGCGGGACAGCGGCGAAGACTTCCGCCGCGAACTGACCCACGCCGTCATGCGTGACCTGTCCTGCCCTGAAAACTGGGATGTGAACGGCGAGTACCGCAGCGAGTTCGGCGGCTTCTTCCCCGTACAGATACGCTTTACCCCCTCGCACGGCAATTACCATATTGCGGTGTGCAGTCCTGGTGCCATCAGTCCGGCGTGGATGGTGGTGTTCGTGCCCGCCAGCGGTCGCCCGTTCTCCGTCATTCGTACCCTGAGCGGCTACCAGCCGGAGCTTGTCAGCCACACCGTCAGCCTGACGGCGCGTCTCGATGCGGACGGATACAGTCAGGCCAGCATCATCAGTATTCTGGCAGCGGAGGGCGCGGCATGATACCTGCAAACCTGTCACTGGTTCCCTTCAGCCCTGAGCGACGCGCCGCGATGGAGGCCATCGCGGAGGTTGAACGCCGGCGGTCGCGCGGCGCGGTGTCCACGATGTATCCGTATGCCAGCGCCTTTTTCCGGCGGCTCACGGGCAGCACGCGCATCACTATCAGGGAAATCCATCATTTTGCGCCGGTGCTGACGGCGCGGGAGCTGCGGGGCAGCAGGGACAGCTGGCTCAGTGCCATCGATGCGCTGATTGAAAGTCGCGGGACGCGTTGCTGGCTGCCGCTTCCCGTTGGTGCGGGTCAGCGCCTCTTTCCGGAGGTGGCCTTTCAGCAGACCGAGCGGGTTCGCTGTCAGGACGCCCTGCGGGATGAAAAATACACCCGACAGCGTCACAAAGAACGGTGCCAGCGTGAGCAGGCGTACCAGGCGCTGGCGGGGCAGGCGGAGATTGAGCTGGCATTCCATACGCCTGAAACGGTCAGCAGCTGGAGCGCACGCTGGTCGGGGACTGAACTGCGCCAGTACGACCTGGAAGAGATGTTCTGGCGCTGGAGCGAGCGTTTCCCGTCACTGGAGCCAATGGAGCGCTGGACGATGGAGAGTCAGCCTTTCTGGACGGTGATGGCTGAAACGAATGCGCTGGCAAGGGAAAGTCCGGGATCTGTCAGGCAGCTGGAGCGCTGGATGGTACCCAACAAGCTGACAGCGCGGAGTCAGGTATGAAGTGGCGTTACTCGCTGCGCTGGAAGCGTCCCGGTCCCTGTCCCGGTGAACCTGAACTGGCGTCAGAAGTGGTGGAGGCCGGGAAGCCAGCCCCTGAGTCCGTGATGTCACTGTGGGTGGCAGGAGCCGGATATGCTGTCTGCGTTGATTTTCTGTATGAACGGCCGATCAGGCGCTGGAGCGATGAGCGAAAGGCGGCCACGCGGCGACGGAATCTGGCGCGTCGTGTTAACAGGATCGCGCCCCTGTTTGCAGATGAACTCATTGAGCGGGAACTGACGGTGCGACCGGATTATTTTCGGGGAAAGTCGCCTCACTGAGTCTGATATCATATCCTGCCAGAATACGGTCGGCAGGGTGCTTAAAAGGGATAATTTAGAGATGAGATACTGGATACTGGTCGCGCTGTTAAATGGCCTGTTTACGCTGGTCATACATTACGCGGCGCCGGAGATGTTCGGAAGCACGGCGTACTATGCCGGGGTGGCAATCTGTGCCCTGATTGCGCTGGTTATCACCTGGCGCGATCCGCCAGGTATGCTGGACAACGTGCTCTTGTTTCTCCTTAAGTGGGGAATTGTGGCTTCAGGTCTGGCGTTTTTTATCTGGGGTATCGGATACAAGCTGGAATTCTGGGGAGATCATAACCCCGATGAAATTGGCGGTGCTGAGCGGTGTTCTGCTTCTGGTCAGTGGCTGGGTGTACTGGAGGCGAAGGTAACAAACTATACGCCAGCGTGAGGGCAGGAAAGTAAAAAGAGCGGTTATGCCTGCGGTATAACTGCTCTTTTATATGGTCCTCACGCTTTGTAATTTCCTGCTGTGAATCACCTCTGAAGAACGAACGCTGCGAATTATGGTGGCAGTTGTCTGTATCATCTTTTCAAATTTGCCTGCTGTCTGACGGGGTCACTGGCCATGACTGCGGGCGACCTCCCTGACGGGAACCGGGGCTGTCGTAAACGGAGCCGGTAAACCGTCTCCGCCCTGACGGGCTTCCATCCCACTGTCGCAACGTCAACACCGGCTCGCAGTGACCGTTCCGGTCACGCCGCTTTCACCATGCCGGCGATAAAGCCGCCGGCACTCAGGTGACGCCACGTCGTTCCGCCGTGTCGGGTGTGTTCATCCTCTCCCCGTACCTCTGGCGAGCCCTCTCCCGTTAAGTCCCCGGGCGGAGGGCTTGTCGTAGCACCGTCGTGTCGTCATCCGAAGGGTGAAATGCACTCCGCCAAAACTTTTTGCGAGGGACCGCAAAAACTTTAGTCTCCGCCCTTCTCCTGCCGCCCCGCCGTTGCTCCTTTGCCCTTTGCCGCCAGGGAACTCACCGAGAGATGGATTAACCACCAGACAGGAGGAAAAGCAGGATGAACACACAGAACGTCAACGTCAAAACCGCCACCAAAGAATCTTCCGAAAGATGGGTGAAAACCTCGTCCCTGCGTACTGATGGCTTTGTGCGCAATATCCATTCCCGCAACCCGTTCGATGTTATTCGCGCGGACGTGGTGCTGGCCCGTATGGAAATACAGGCTAACCGGGGATGTGGCCTGCACTACGAGATTTATGAGTCCCGTCTGCTGGGGATGGCTATGCATTACCTGGCAGAACTGCCACTGAAAGACCGTCCGGCGTTTATGGGGGCGGCAGCGAAACGGGGTTACATGCTGACGACTGCGGAAGAAGAACGTGCCGATGGTGAATGTGCTGACCTGATGATCGAGCTGGCGGCGGATTACTGATTACTTAACCGGCTGGCGGCAGGGGATGCCGCCAGTCACACCGGAGAAACATTATGAGCAACAGCAACACGAACAGTACGTTCAGCTTTGACGCATGGGAGAAAAGCGCGCTCAGCGAACTTGATACCCTGCAAAACCACGTCAGTAAAGCCCTGATGAAGTACCAGAGCAATACGGACAAAACGGCGCTGGGCGAGTCTGCAAACCGCTATATGGGCGAACTCAGAACCGCTGTCACGCGCATCCTGAAAGCCACGCCAGCCATTCAGCAGAAAGTCGACGAGATTGCCGACATGCTGCACCTGATGGCGCATTTTTCCGGCATCACGTTCGACGAATAACCACCACGGCGAAATATCAACGCCATTAACCAGAAGGAGATAAACCATGCACTTAAATCTGACCGAATCCTGCGCTGAAGCGGGTATTTATGCGACCAGTGAGGCCGAACGCGCGTACTGGCTGAGCCGCGAAAAGTCATATCTGACCGCGTCCGTCGAAATCGACGTACACGCCTTCCATGATGCGCTGGGGCTGATGTACCCGATGAACTGGCGCAGCAGTCAGAACGGCGAGTGTGAAACCTTCATGCTGGCGGAAATGGTCTGCGGCAATGTGACCGAAATCTACGCGCGGATCGGTATCCGTTATTACCGGATGCGCGACTACAGCAACCTTGACCACGCGGAGATTCTGGCACGCGTTAAGGAGGGAGTGCAGCGCCAGAAATGAAAAAGGCAGACTTTCGTCTGCCATATCCCGCCGGATTTATTCGCCTTCAACGATAAATCCGGCCTTCACCAAAAGGAACAAACCAATGCAATTCAGTGAAGTTTCGATTGTTACACCGACCGCCCTGTATGTCCAGATGCTTGAGGCGGAAAACGCACCCGTAAAAAAACAGGTGCGTATTAAACGCAGTGATATCGACCGTGACGACATCAGCGCCGAAATGCGGGCGCTGGGCCGTCACATAGCGCACTGCCGGAAGAAGGGGCGCGCCGTTCGTATTCCTGCCATGCGCGGGAGTGAGTGGGGGCAGGTGTTACGCACGCTCGAACTGAAGCGGGCATTTAACTGATAACTGAGCCGCTCCTTACGGGGCGGCATTTAAGGAGGAAATATGTCTCAACTCAGTTTTGCCAGCTTCTTTGATCAGGCGAGAGAAGCCGCACCCTTAACACCCGCTAAACCCGTATTGCCCACCGTGAATGCGCAGCCGATACTGCACCGGATGATGACAATCGACCAGGCCCGCCGCCAGTTTATCAGCGTGTTCAGGGATACCGCCCGCAGCCTGCGCCGCTGGGAGGTGTTCAGCGACTTTATCACGCTGGCCGCCAGCGAGCTGGATATGGCGCGGATAAGAACGCCAGAGAATATTGAGCAGAGCCGCAAAATCTGCGCGAAGTACAGCGAGAGTGATATCAGCAACCTGCATACGCTTTTCTGCCTGATGGTCTGCGCACTGGAGGCCAAATTCCACGACTTCCTCGGCGCGATCTTCATGGAGCTTGAGCTTGGCGACGACCGCAACGGACAGTATTTCACGCCGTATCACGTCCAGTCACTGCTGGCGAGGCTGCTGATGCCGGACGTCGACGAAACGATACGCCGTGAGGGATTCGTTACCGTCAGCGATCCGGCAAGCGGTGCGGCGGGAATGATTGTGGCGTATGCGGAATATCTGCTGGAGGCGGGCTATAACCCGTCTGAACATATGTTCGGAAGCTGCATCGATATTGATTCTGTTGCGGCCGATATGGCGTTTATTCAGCTTTCCCTGCTGGGTATTCCTGCCGAGGTGGTCACGGGCAATACGCTGACGATGAAGTTAAACAGGGTGCGGTATACGCCTGTGTACTACATCAACAACTTTGGTAAGCGGCTGGACGATCAGCGCCGTATCAGTGCCATGCGCGAATTTTTGCGCTGTATAAATGACGCTGCATAGCTATCCAGAAGGGCAGGGGAGTGTCCTGCCTTTCGTGGCATCAAAGGCCGCGCGCCTGCGGCGCAGAATAAGCAGGCTGCGCTGACGCGCTGCCTGCATTATTCCGGCGCGTGGTAGTCTGAAGTTCCTGTCTTTTGGTCAGGTGGTTAATATTCCTCATTCTCCTGCTGGCGATGGTCTTTATTATTCTGCCGCGGATATGGATATTATCCTTTCTTTTCCGGGCGTCGTCCCTGAAGGGACACGGCTGTCGTGAACGGAGCCGGTAAACCGTCTCCGCCCTTCGGGCGTCCATCCTGACGTAAATTCAAATTCACGCTTGCTGCATCCCGAATGGATGCGCCGCTTTCACCGTGGCGGTAATAAATTACCCCCACTCTGAAGCCCGTAACGGTAATTCGTCTTACGCCGATTTTCCGTTACGGGATGTGTGCATTCTCCTGGTGTGACTATCGCCCGATTTCATCAGTTCGCGGAGGGCTGCTTTTAGCATCAGCCAGTAAGGAAATAAAGGGGTATATAAACGCTGCGCGCCCCTTTATTTCCTTACTGTCAGCTGCTCATTGCCCTTCGCCGCTCAGTGATGAAGTCGAACGATGTAATAACCCAATGAGGAGAAAACCAGAATGCACACATTAAACGTCAAAACCGCCACTCGTGAATCAGCCGAACAATTTAAAGTCGATGAACGACAGCGCTATTGTGTTACAGATGGCGATGAACGTCTTGATTTTATTCCTGCGCTCTTTTTTACGCCTTCTGCTGATAATATGATTGCCAGCTGGTTACGTCAGCATTCAGATTATGATGGTGGTTTCTGGAGTTACTGGATTATTCCGCAGGGCACCGGCGGAAATGTGGCTCCGAACTGTGTCAGATTCACCACGACGCAAACCGGATATATCGCACCGGAAGGTGAACAGCGCTATAACATGGTTATTCCCGGTAATTACTTTGAAGCAGAGGTCAGTGCCGATGCTGCCGGAATTATTGCGACCCTGATGATCATGAACTGGTTGTCCTGGCAGGTTGCAGATATGGGGCCTGAATATTCGAAAGTCTGTAAACACCTCGTCGCTCGTCAGGATGCACTGAAAGACTACATCAGTATCATAAAACACCCTGAAGCAGATTTAATTTATCGGGCTATTGATTGACGACATAAATACTGGATGAATAAAAAGACCTCCTGTTGAGGTCTTTTTACTGTTTTGCAAGAGTCTGCGCTGCATTTTTATTATTCTTTATAGCCCGATATGTTGCCTCAATTTTTCTGGCATAGACATATCTTCTCTGCGCCTGTTCTTCTGTTTTCCTGAAACCTGCATTATAAGCGCCCACGGCCTGCCAGCTGACTCCCCACTTTTTGAATGCAATTGCAAGATAGTAAGCCCCGGTGTAGATATTCATACACGGATCGGAAAGAAGATGCTCCGGTTTTATTCCATAACGAGCCAGTTCGTTAAAGTGCTGGGAGTCCACCTGCATAAGTCCGGAGCCAAAACCCGAAACAGGATTGTAGCCTTTTACGTATGTGCGGAAGTTCGATTCATTCCAGGAGATTGCCCGAAGCAGATCCGGATCTATATGATAATCCCTTCCTGCCAGATCAAAACAATCAGCAGCGTTCAACATTCCAGAAAAAGCCAACATTAAAAACGTAAGAGCAATCCGTTTCATTTCTTCCCTCCGGGCACCATGCCGGAAATACGTTAACCCATCCCATGCCCAGACTCAACTAATATGCACTCCTCACCACCAAAAGCTCCACACCCCACGCAAAATTAAAGTTTTGCTGATTGGGTATTCAAATCATGCAGTTAGTGAAAAAGTAATGTGAAATAATTTATTTTAATGTGTGTAAACGACTCGGTAGCGAGTTCTATTCGACTCGGTAAAAACTCTACTCAGAGTCATTTGTGACTATTTTTAATAAATCCATTGAGTTATGACTACGGCGAGTCTATATTCGAGTCGTGAATTTTTACAGTGTGTGTCGGCATGCAAGTCGTCTGTTTTCTGGCAGGGAGTTTGTGCCGAGTCGTGCATTTTTAGCTTTTCAAAATATTCTGAGGTACAGAAGTTTTGGAACTATAAATAAGGAGAAAATTATGGCCAGAGTTCAGGTCTATGTAAGCGATGAAGTGTCAGAGAAAATAAGAGTAATCGCTGAAAAACGTCGCGCTGAAGGAGCGAGAGATAAAGATGTAAGTTTTTCGAGCATTGCATCAATGCTGGTCGAACTTGGTCTTCGGGTCTATGAAGCGCAAATGGAAAGAAAAGAGTCTTCCTTTAATCAGGCGCTCTATAATAAAACTATTCTTGAAAATGTAATGAAAACTCAATTTATAGTCAGCAAGCTCCTGGCGATGGAGTCGCTGAGTCCGCATCTCGCAGGAAATGAAAAATTTGATTTCAGGGATATGGTTACGTGTATACGTGAAGATGTGCAACAGATTGTTGAAAAATTCTTCCCCCAGGAGGAAGAGTCTCAAGATAATTAGCTGAAAATGTTTGATAAATAGGATTTAGATCTGCTGTTTTTGAGTGACTTTGGCGTCAGTAATTGATATATTTTATGCAGACATAAGTAAAATTTGATGCTCGCCATTCAGTTTGGCGGGTCGCCGGTACACCGGGCTAGACCCCCGGGTGTACCGACTATACACAGAAACCTTCAGAGGAGGCTTCAATGCACCCGCGCGATCCTAGAGATCTCTCCCAATCAAGTCAATCATTAGATGATATTGTGAAGCGTTTTGATGCGCTCTATAAGTACTCACCTTTGCCTTTTTGCATTCGGAATCAATCCAGAAACCCCATATATAAAAATGATGCATATTTAGATTTCTTTCACCCATTATCAAAGTGTTTTTCAGGTGTCAGTTTTGATCCTGATGAAGTTGAGCTTGATTTGTCGACAATTGAGTTGGAGGCCTTTGTTATGGGGCCTGATACAGCTATTTGTAGAACTTTTAATTTGAATGGTGAGTTTTATCAGTTACGTGTTGAAATTCGTATGGTAAATAAAGAATTATATGCTTTATGGTTTATTAATTACTTCCCGGATTATCAAGCTTTATTCAATACCTCGAATAGGATAAAAAATGATGAGTTTGATTTTGATATTTTTATATCAGGGTTGACGAATAAAAAGATGATTACGTTATGTTTTTCAATTCTTGGTTTTCAACTTCATACGATGGCGCAATATTTAGGTGTCTCTGAAAAAGCAATTTCAAGCAGACTTTCTAGTGTGAAGAGTGAGCTTGCGAAATATTTTATTGATTACGATGACTTCAGATTCTACTGCATGAGAATGGACGTATACAGAAAGGTGAGAATGGTTGTTCTTAAGGTTTTGAATGTTAAATTTATGTAAAAAATATAGTGGAATTTTTCGCGTATTGAATAAATTGTATTCAATGTGTCACTATCCTGACGCAGGAATATGTTGAGAGGGAAAACATGATTAGACGTCACAGGCTTCGTGGCCCAACCGTAACTATGTCGATCTACCTTGACCCACAAACCGATCTTCTTATTTTGAAGGCGAAAGACAGAAGTGGTCGTTCTAAATCAGCTGAAGCGCTGATTCGGTTACGTGACCACCTGGAAAAATTCCCTGATTTCTATAACTCTGAAATGGCGGAGGTGATCCCAAACAATCTTGAACCCAAGTCACAAAACTAGTTTTTTAGGATTTTTATTTCAACAAATCTATCCGGTGTAATTAAAGGATTAATAAATATGACTGATGTGTCTGTTATTAACGCTGTACCCGCGACCCCTGCAAAGAAAAAATTCAGCAAAGTCCCGTTACTCAAAGCGCTGAAGTTTGCCCTGCCTGTCGCAGCCCTTGCTGCGTTTTTCCCTGATACGGTTCTTGCCTCGACTGCGGGTAAAGATCTGATGTCCAGCGGCGATGCAACCGTTAAAGGAACATTTGGTAAAGACTCCAGCGTGGTTAAGTGGGTTATTCTTGCCGAAGTTCTGGTGGGCGCCGTGATGTATATGACGACCAAGAACCTCAAGTTCCTGGCGGGCTTTGCGATCCTGTCCGTATTCGTCACGGTAGGTATGTCTGTCGCAGGATACTGATATCCAGCGACAGCCGTTCAGAGCCACTTCCGACTATTAAATTCCGGTTTAATTCTGAATGCCCTTCACGAGCATTCACGGGAGGGCTTTGCCTGTAATCCGGCTGGCAGGTATTTCCATACTGCCAGCTGTACCGGAGACGGAACATATATGGCAGATGAATCTCTCAAAAAATATCGCTTTCCCGAAACCCTGACGAATCAGAGCCGCTGGTTTGGCCTTCCTGTGGATGAGCTTATTCCGGCGATTGTCTGCCTGGGGTGGGGATTCTGGACCCAGCATTATATCCCCGGAATTATCGCTGCCGTACTGGCCTATCTCGGAATTAAAAAGCTCAAAAAAGGGCGGGGCAGTTCATGGCTACGGGACCTGGTCTACTGGTATATGCCGACCTCACTGCTGAGGGGGATTTTTCATGATGTACCCGACTCATGCTACCGCCAGTGGATTAAATAGACAGGAATAATCAGATGGAACACGGAGCACGATTAAGTACACAGCGGGTTATTGCCATCGGCTTTATTGCCATGGGGGTGGTTATTCTGGGAAGCATCACCACCAATGTTATTCAGGCCGTCAACAACTACCGCCTTCAGAATGAGCAGAAGTCTATCGTCACGCCAATGCTTTTCAACGCGCCGTTTGCCGTGTCGCAGAACCAGGCAGATGCCTCCTACCTGCAACAGATGGCCCTGTCGCTTATCGCCCTTCGCCTCAATGTTACCCCGGAAACCGTTGATGCCTCTCATGAGCAGCTGCTGTCCTATGTCAAACCCGCAGCGCAGAACGAGCTGAAAATCCGGCTTGCTGAGGATGCGAAGCGCATTAAGGACAACAACGTTAACTCGTCTTTCTATATGACCAGCGTGAAGGTTTACCCGGCAAGCAGCCGCGTGGACGTGCGCGGTCAGCTGAAAACCTGGATAGGCGACTCGAAACCGTATCCCGAGCTGAAACAGTACGTTCTTAAATTTGAGCGCGAGGACGGCATCAGCTGGCTCAGCCACTTCGGAGAAATCACCGATGAACAAAAATAGTCGCCGTGCGCTGCTTGCGTTGATGATGCTCGCGTCCGGTCAGACGGTCGCCGCACCCGCTGCGCTTTCCGCCACGATTGTTCCGCTGACGAACGGCGGGCAGGCCAGCATCGCGGTCAGCAACACCGACCCGAACCTCTTTACGGTCGCAGGTGACCGCGTGACGGCCCTGACCAGCCTCGACGGTGAGCTGACGCGGCAGGAGCAGACGGCAAGCGGCGGTGTGATTGTCAGCACCCTCAACAAAAAGCCCTTCACGTTTATTCTGGAAACCGAACGCGGCCTCAACTTCTCGGTACAGGCCGTGCCACGTGCGGGCGCGGGGCGAACCATCCGGCTGGTCAGCGAGCTGTCCGGTACGGGTGAAGCGGCGCGCACCTGGGAAGAGTCTTCCCCCTACGAGGCCACGCTGGTTTCCCTGAGCCAGCATCTGCTGGGCGGGCAGCTTCCGTCCGGCTGGCAGGCTATCCCCGTTACGCATGAAGCCCTCAACGCTCCCGCCGGACTTTCTGCAGTCCCCGAGCGCGTCTGGGTGGGTAATCACCTTAAGGTGGTGCGCTTTCGCGTCACCAACAATACCGGGATGGCCCGTAACATCGCGGAAAGCGACTTCTGGCAGAGCGGTATTCGCGGGGTGCTGTTCGGTGAAGCCTCGCGTCAGCTGATGGCGGGCGGCGCCCTGCAGGTCTTCATTATCAGCAGCGGAGGTGCGGCTGATGGCCAGCATTAATTCAGTGGTGAAGCGCAAGCAGTTTATCTGGCTGGGTATTGTGCTGGCGACCGTGGGTGTGGTGGGCGGCGGCGGCTGGTATCTGGCGGATGCGCGTTACGAGGGGAGCAGCGATGCAGCAGCAGCCGACGAGCCTGCGCCCGATATGACCGGTGTGGTGGACAGCACCTTTGACCAGAAGGTGCAGCAGCATGCCACGACCGAGATGCAGGCTACGGCCTCCGAGATGCAGAAGCAGTATGCCGAAATGCGCCGCGAGCTTGAGCTGCTCAGCAAGGGGCAGGCAGGCTATCAGCACCAGATTGACAAACTCAGTCAGGATAATGCGGCGCTTTCCGCTCAGGTCAGCGCGCTGGGGGCGAAACCCGTCACCGCATCGGGTGAGCCGGCCCCGCAGCCGCCAGTGCCTGCGCCGGGGCCTGAAGGTGAGCCGCAGCCGACCGGTTTCCCGCCGCAGACGGGGGCCGTCCCGCCGCCGACCGCGTTCTATCCTGGTAACGGCGTCACGCCGCCGGCGCAGGTGCAGTACCAGCCCATCCCCGTACCCAACCAGCTGCGCCGGCAGTCTTTTGCCCACAGCGACGAGAGTAAAGGTCCGTCCCTGCCGTACATCCCGTCGGGCAGCTTCGCCAAATCGATGCTGATTGAGGGGGCTGACGCCAACGCCTCCGTAACCGGTAACGAGTCCACGGTGCCGATGCAGCTGCGCATTACGGGCAGGGTGGAAATGCCCAACAGCAAAAGCTACGACCTCACCGGCTGCTTCATCGGGCTTGAAGCCTGGGGCGACGTGTCCAGCGAGCGCGCCATCGTGCGTACCCGCAACATCAGCTGCCTGAAGCACGGCGTTACCATCGACCAGCCCATTGCCGGACACGTCAGCTTCCGGGGGAAAAACGGCATCAAGGGCGAGGTGGTGATGCGAAACGGCAAAATCCTCGGCTGGGCATGGGGCGCGGGATTTGTTGACGGCATCGGTCAGGGCGTGCAGACCGCGTCCCAGCCTTCGGTCGGCCTCGGCGCCACGGCATCACTCGGCGCGGGTGACGTGATGAAGATGGGGATTGGCGGAGGCGCCTCCAAAGCCGCCCAGACCCTCAGCGACTACTACATCAAACGCGCAGAGCAGTACCACCCCGTCATTCCTATTGGGGCGGGTAACGAAGTGACCGTTGTCTTTCAGGACGGTTTTCAGCTGAAAACCATTGAAGAGCTGGCGCACGAGAATGACAGAAGCAAAGCGGAGGGCGACGACCGCAGCCCGGTTCCGCCGCCGTCAGTCCCGCAGGGCGGCATGAACGGGTTCAGTACCGACCAGATGCTCAACCAGCTGGGCAGGCTTAACCAGAGCCAGTTTATGCCGAAGGCCGACTCACAATAACCCCACGTAAAGGAACCGCAAATGAACAAGACAGTGCCTGTTGCGCTCACACTGGCCAGTCTCCTGACGCTGTCGGGATGTGCCGGTACAACGAGCGATTTTGAGTGTAACGCGACGACATCCGATACCTGCATGACCATCGAGCAGGCCAATGAGAAAGCCAAACGACTGGAGGAGGCCAGCGCGGTAAAGCCGGGTGCGACATCGCTGCCACGCCTGGCTGAGGGTGATTTCCGGACCCGGTCCGTGCAGCCCCTTACACTGCCGGCTGAACCGGTGCATGCCATCGCATCCAGGAATGCACCTCTGACGGGTATACCGACTCTCCCCCGCCCGCAGCCGCACTCAGCCTCACGGGCGCCGCTCTCCACGGTCACGCCGGTTACTGTGTCGCCGCCAGGGCGCGAGTCCATCGTGGACCCGAGGCCGCTTCGCGTCGGTGAAAAGGCGGCCGGGCTGTGGATCGCGCCCTATATCGATACGCAGGACGTTTATCACCAGCCGACGCGGGTGTTTTTTGTTGTGAAACCCTCAGCGTGGGGAACCCCACGCGTTAACTGAAACCTGAACCGCCACCGCGTGTGGCACCCATTTTAACAATCTGTCGTTATCACGCGTGCCCTGAAACGTAAAAAGGGATGGGCGGTAGCGTGTCCGGACAGTGTGAGCAGGGAGCGTTGATGGCAGACGAACTCGATCTCCTGCAGGAGCAGGACGAATTGCTGAACCAGCTTCATATACAGGCCGCGAGGCAGCGATCCTGCCTGCAGGGCAAAAGCCGCAACCGGTGCGAATGCTGTGGCAATCGCATCCCCCTCAGGCGGCAGCAGGCCATCCCGGGCGTACGTACCTGTACGGAATGCCAGCGGGTTCTGGAAATACGAGAAAAACAGTATCTGAGGTGACCGATGGGAAGAAGAAAAACCAATGTGATGGTCGTGGGGAAAACCGGTAGCGGTAAGACAGCCATCAGCGTTGAGGTTATGCGGACCTTTTTATCAGAACGACAACTCCGCGACTGGCGTGAATTGCGCAAAGACATTCAGAACGATGGCAAAAAACCAGGAGACGAACATCATGACAACCAACAGTAACAGCGGTCCGGGTAAGACCCGCCACCTTAACGATATAGCGGCCTGCTGCGAGGCGATGGGGATGCGTGTCATCTGTGTTAATGCCGCAGAGCGCGACTTCTGGCTTTCAGCGTCTCAGCAGAGCGCTCCCGCCCTTGACGGGAAGGCTGGGATTTCTCAACACATAATGCAACGGCAGCGTGGGCACTGTCTGTTCCTGGGTAAAGCAGGCTCAGGTATGAGCGTAACAAAACAGCAGATGACCCGGATTTTCCTGGCGAAGTCTGACGTCAGCCAGATTAAAGCACTGTATAGCGGTGAGGACGGGGAAAGGCTGGCGGCGGCAATCAGAGACAACTGCAGCGTCTGGTTTCCGCTGAATCCCGGAGGTAAAGGGAATGATGCTTAAGCTTCTGTCCGTCCTGCTGTATTGCCTTAGATGGCTTGCCTGGGCTTTTCACTATCTGATTATCTGGCCTGCCGCCACGCTGATGCTGCTGGTTGCCATGCTTTTGTGGATGGAGAACACCACGCCCGGAGAAGCGATGGCGCAGGAAATTATGGCCGTCACGCACAACGTCAGCAGTGGCGAGTTTCGTATTGCGGCCTGCCGCGATGAACCTTTAGACCCCTTTATACCTCCAGCCCCGCAGGGCAAGTCCTCCGGCCTCACGTTGCATGACGCTCCCTCAGCCGTCTGCCATGACCGGGGCAGCGTCGTCACCGATGCTAAAGGATATGCCGGTCATGTTGACGGGGCGCTGAGTGCGTTTAAGTTGCTGTGGATTGTGATGGCCATTGTGTTTTCAGGGGCGGCGCTGCTTATGGGATGCCGTCCGTATTTCTGCCTGCACGGTCAGATGCGCTCAGCGTGTTTTCGCTACGGTATCCCCGCCAGTCGCCCGGCCCCTGCGACGGAAGCGGTAAAAACGGCCGACAGTAAAAAGGAGGGGGATCATGAGTAATCCGCTGGACTCCGTCACCCGCACGGTCAACTCGCTGCTGACGGCGCTGAAGATGCCCGATGCGTCCTCTGAGGCGAACGATGTCCTCGGGCAGATGCGCTTCCCGCAGTTCAGCCGCGTGCTGCCGTACCGCGACTACGATGCGGAAACCGGCCTCTTCATGAACGAGAAGACGATGGGCTTTATGCTGGAGGCGCAGCCCATCAACGGCGCCAACGAAACTATCGTGTCGTCGCTGGAAAACCTGATGCGTACCAAGCTGCCCCGCGAAGTGCCGGTGGCCGTTCACCTGGTGTCCAGCCATCTGGTGGGACAGGATATCGAGTATGGCCTGCGCGAGCTTTCCTGGACGGGAGAAAAGGCTGATACGTTCAACGCCATCACCCGCGCCTACTATCTCAGGGCCGCAGAAGAAGGGTTCCCGCTGCCCGATCACCTCAACCTGCCGCTGACCCTGCGTAACTACCGGGTGTACATCTCCTGCTGCGTCCCCCGTAAGCGCGGAAGTAAGGCCAGCGTGATGGAGATGGAAAACCAGGTCAAAATCATCCGCGCCTCGCTGCAGGGGGCGCAGATAGCCACCCGCAGCGTGGATGCGGATGCCTTTATCCGCATTGCGGGCGAAATGATTAACCACAACCCGGATGCGCTGTATCCCACCGAACGGGAACTGGACCCGCTCAAGGATCTGAACTACCAGTGCGTGGACGATACCTTTGACCTGAAGGTGAAGGCCGACTACATGACGCTGGGGCTGCGCGGTAACGGTCGCAACAGCACCGCGCGCATCATGAACTTCCAGCTGACCAAAAATCCGGAGCTGGCCTTCCTCTGGAATATGGCCGACAACTACAGCAACCTTCTCAACCCGGAACTGTCCGTTTCGTGCCCGTTTATCCTGACGCTCGTCCTCAGCGTGGAAGACCAGGTGAAGGCGCAGAACGAGGCCAACCTGAAGTTCATGGATCTTGAGAAGAAGTCCAAGACCAGCTACGCCAAGTTCTTCCCGGGCGTGGCGCAGGAGGCAAAAGAGTGGGGCGATCTGCGCCAGCGCCTGTCGTCCGGGCAGTCCTCGCTGGTGAGCTATTTTCTGAACGTGACCCTCTTCTGCCGCGATGACCAGGAAACCGCGCTGAAGGTCGAGCAGGACGTGCTGAACAGCTTCCGTAAAAATGGCTTCGAGCTGATTTCCCCGCGCTTTAACCATATGCGCAACTTTCTCGTGAACCTGCCGTTTATGGCGGGCGGCGGCCTCTTTAAACAGCTGCGCGAGTCCGGCGTGGTACAGCGTGCCGAGAGCTTTAACGTCGCCAATCTGATGCCGGTGGTGGCGGACAGCCCGCTGGCCACTTCCGGCCTGCTGGCTCCGACCTACCGCAACCAGCTGGCGTTTATCGACCTGTTCAGCCGCGGCATGGGTAACACCAACTTCAATATGGCGGTGTGTGGCACCTCCGGCGCGGGGAAAACCGGGCTTATCCAGCCCCTGATACGCAGCGTCATCGACTCCGGCGGCTTCGCCGTGGTGTTCGACATGGGAGACGGCTACAAGTCCCTGTGCGAGAACATGGGCGGGGTCTACCTCGACGGCGAGACGCTGAAGTTTAACCCGTTCGCTAACGTTACTGACGATACCATCGATGAGATGGCCGAACGCCTGCGGGACCAGCTGTCCGTGATGGCCAGCCCCAACGGCAACCTGGACGAGGTGCACGAAGGTCTGCTGCTCAAGGCGGTGAAGGCCACCTGGCTTACGAAGAAAAACCAGGCGCGCATTGACGACGTGGTGGACTACCTGATGATGGCCCGCGACAGCGAGGAGTACAGCGGATCGCCAACCATCCGCAGCCGCCTCGATGAGATGGTGGTACTGCTGACCCAGTACACCCGCGACGGGGTGTACGGCAGCTACTTCAACTCCGACGAACCGTCCCTGAAGGACGAAGCCCGGATGGTGGTGCTTGAGCTCGGCGGACTGGAGGACAGGCCGTCCCTCCTGGTGGCGGTGATGTTCTCGCTCATTCTCTACATTGAGAACCGCATGTACCGCACGCCGCGCAGCCTGAAGAAGCTCAACGTGATAGACGAAGGCTGGCGCCTGCTGGACTTCAAGAACAACAAGGTCGGGGCGTTTATCGAGAAGGGCTACCGTACCGCCCGCCGCCATACAGGTTCGTACATCACCATTACGCAGAACATCGTCGATTTTGACTCGGAAACGGCCTCCAGCGCCGCCCGCGCGGCATGGGGTAACTCGTCCTACAAAATTATCCTCAAGCAGTCCGCCAAAGAGTTCGCCAAGTACAACCAGCTGTACCCGGACCAGTATTCGCAGCTGCAGCGCGACATGATTAAAGGTTTTGGCAGCGCGAAGGACAACTGGTTCAGCAGCTTTATGCTGTCGGTTGAGCACCTGACGTCCTGGCACCGCCTGTTCGTCGATCCGCTCAGCCGGGCAATGTACTCCTCGGACGGTCCGGACTTTGAGTTTCTGCAGCAGCGACGCCGGGAAGGGCTGAGTATTCACGAAGCCGTCTGGGAGCTGGCGTGGAAAAAATCCGGGCCGGAAATGGCCGCGCTGGAGCGCTGGCTTCACGAGCATGAAGGGAAGACCATCTCATGAAAAAACACGTACTCATTAACGCCGCGCTGATTGCCGGCACGCTGGCTGCGGGCGCAGGCATCAGCTGGCTGGTCTGCCAGCTTAACCGTCCTGTGGTTGTGGCCTTCAACATGAAATCCACGGTGGATGCCTTCTTTGACAGCGCCGGTCGCCGTTCACTGGACGAGGCGCAGACAAAAGCACTTTCAGACCGCTTTAACGCGTCACTGGAGGCCAGCCTCAGGGACTGGCAGGTCCGCCATCGTGCCCTCATCCTTGTCGCACCTGCCGTGGTGCAGGGGGCACCGGATATCACGCGTGAAATCCAGACTGACGTGGCCCGCCGGATGAAGGAGGGGGCGTGATGCGCGCCCTTGCCCTGGGCCTGACGCTGCTGACCGGCAGCGTGACGGCCGCTGACCTCGGGACGTGGGGCGATCTCTGGCCGGTGGCGGAGCCGGATATGCTGACTGTTATCGAAAGCCGGCTGCAGACGCTGGCGCAGTCCGGCGAGATGGACAAAAAGATGGCGGAGTTTAAGGCGCGCGTGGTGCGCAACAGCCAGCGCCCGCCTGCCGTTGAGGGTATAACACGCGCGGTGCGCTACGAGCGGCGCTGGTTTGATCCGAGCGTGCGGGTGGACAAGGCGCTTGCCGACGACAGGGGCAACGTGTTTGCTCAGGCGGGGCAGATCTTTAATCCGCTTGATGTGGTGCCGTTCAACGAAACGCTGCTGTTTATCAACGGCGACGATGCGGATCAGCTCGCGTGGGTACAGCGACAGAAGCCTGACACCCTGATCACCCGCATTATTCTGGTGCAGGGCAATATTCCGCAGACGTCAGAGAAGCTCGACAGCCGCATTTTCTTCGACCAGAACGGGGTGCTGACCGCACGATTTGGCATAAGCCAGGTGCCGGCACGGGTAACGGCGGCACCCAGCGGAAAGCGCCTGCAGGTGGAAATCATTCCGCCCGATATGGCGCAGCATGACGCAGGAGGTGACCGGTGAAAATGCTGACCGTCTCTCTGTTCGGGCTGCTTCTGTGGGGTAACAGCCACATGGCAGCGGCGGACGCCGCCTGCGAAGGGCGCTTCGTCAATCCGATCACTGATATCTGCTGGCGCTGCATGTTCCCCCTGTCGCTCGGCAGCACAAAAGTCACGGGCGGGGATTTACCGGACACGTCCAATCCCGGTAGCCCGATACAGTTTTGTCCCATGCCACCGCCGGTATTTCAGCGCGTTGGCCTGGCAATAGGGTACTGGGAGCCGATGGCCATGACCGATGTGGCACGTTCTCCGGGCTGCATGGTGAACCTCGGCGGATTCACCGTTAATCTCGGGAAAATGGGGATGGGCGCCGCCAAAAAAGATGACAAACAGGTCAATGGCGCGTTCTACCACGTGCACTGGTACAAATATCCGCTGACGTACTGGCTCAATATCATCACCTCCCTCGGGTGTCTGCAGGGCGGCGATCTGGATATCGGATACCTGTCTGAAATCGACCCGACATGGGGGGACAGCGCCCTGACCTCCATTCTGAATCCGGAGGCGGTCATTTTTGCCAACCCCATCGCGCAGGGCGCATGTGCGGCCGACGCGGTGGCCAGTGCAGCAAAAACGTCGGTTGACGCGCTGTTCTGGTGTGCCGGATCGCAGGGGTCAATGTATCCCTTTAACGGCTGGGTGAGCAATGAGTCCAGCCCCCTGCAGTCTTCCGTTCTGGTCAGCGAGCGCATGGCGTTCAAGCTGCACCGTCAGGGTCAGATAATGGAGAGCGTCGGGGAGGATAAAAAGGTCTGCTTCGAGTATCCGTCACCCATTATTCCCAAAACGCGCTGGCGCTATCAGATGGTGAATATGTATCCGGACGTGGCGCAGTGCCATCCCTTCGGCCGAACGGTCATGCGCTGGGAAACGGGGCGTAACCCGCCGAACACGAAGAAAAACTACGGCTATCTTCTCTGGCGCAAGCGCAACTGCGTCTTCCTCTGAGAAAAAGGAAACTTCCATGAAAACTCTGTCCGGTCTGACGGCGGCGCTGCTGCTGTCAGCATACTGTTGCACTGCGCTGGCGTCAGGGGCTGATGAGGCGAACCGCGAGTTTATTCGTCAGCAGGAGTCTTTCAGCCAGCAGCTGAGGGGGCAGGACAACGCGCCGCTGCGCCAGATGCTGGAGCAGCAGGTGCGCCAGAACCCTCTTTCAGCAGACGACGCCCGCTTTATCGGGGAGCTGAAACAGCGCCAGCGCGAGGACCAGCAGGATAAACCCACGCACGGTGCCCTGTATTTCGTCTCCTTTGCCATCCCGCAGGCGGGGCTTAAGCGCATGCTGACCGAGGCCCGCCGCTACGATATTCCCGCCACCCTGCGGGGTATGGTCAACAACGACATGAAAACGACGGCAACCGCCGTGATGGCGCTTGTTCAGGACGGCTCAGCCAGCGGCGTCGCCATCGACCCGACCCGCTTTCGTGAGTACGGGATCACCAGCGTGCCGTCCCTGGTGGTGTACTGCGAGGCGGGCCACGACGTGATTCGCGGCAATCTTCATCTGAAGCAGGCGCTGGAAAAGGTGGTGGGGAAGGGCGAGTGCAGGGATGAGGCGCAACAGCTGCTTAATAAAGGAGATGCCCGATGAAAAGAGCAATACTGATGTCGGTGCTGGCCATTGCCACCACGATGGCAAGCGTGAATGCATTTGCCGATGCTGACGCGCAGTACAGGGCGGGGGCTGATTTTGCCCGTCAGGTACAGGGGCAGGGTGAGAGCAGCCTGAAAAACTTTAACCCCTCAGCGTCTATCCCCAACTATACCGCCTCACCCGGTGAGAAAAAGTACTATGGCGGTGTGACGGCGACCGGTGATGGTGCGCTGAAAGCGGACGGTACCACGGGCTGGACTACTAATGAGGCTACAAAAGCCGTCACCGACTCGTTTGTTAACAACCCGAAGGAGCCCATTTCGCCCGACGCGCCGTTTATTAAGGCCAGCCAGGATGTCCAGTCCCGCGCTGATACCATCATCGGCAAAACGGGGCAGACGCAGTGCGAAGCGCAGAATATCAGCCGCAGTGAGTTCACCAACTATACCTGTGAGCGCGACCTGCTGGTTGAGCAGGCCTGTACGCGCACGGCCAGCATTACCGGCCACTATGAAGATACATCTGAAACAAAACAGATTGTTATCCAGTCTCAGAATATTTCGTTTGCTTCCTCCGAAGCGGGATACACAGGAACATGGACTGCGCCGGTGACAGGGAAGGTTGTTGCTGCAACAGCCACCTATTCCTGGAATAAACGTCTGGCGTTCAGTAATCCTAACTGGTTTATGCGAGTAACCACGCCTTTCGGGTTGATTTCCATGGATAACGATACCGGTAGCCTGGCGCTGAGTAGCGGCATGCAGCTGAAGAAAGGCGCAGGGATGGTGTTTTCCATTCGTACCAGGAGAAACAATCCCACTACAGATTCAATCTGGAAGCACAGCAATATGCGCTACAGCTTCACCGTTACGCTCCAGATTGAAATTCCCGCCAAAAAATGGGTGCCGGACGTTGTCTGGAACGAATCCTGCCCGTTCAGCAAGAGCGAAGGTACGCTCAAGAAGACGGAATGTATTGAGCCGGGGAGCACGAAAACGGTGGTGGTTGACGGCGTGTCATACCCGGTCACGCAGGCATGCTGGAAGTACAAAGACACGTATATGACTCAGGCTGCTGACAATGGCACCTGCAAAACCTACATGAACAATCCGGCCTGTACGCTTGCCTCACGCACCTGCGCCTTCACGGCAGAAGACGGCAGCGGCTGCCTGCATGAATACGCGACGTACTCCTGTGAAACACGTACTTCCGGCCAGGTGATGATATGTGGCGGCGACACCTTCTGTCTCGATGGTGACTGTGAGCGGGCGCAGAACGGTAAAAACAACGATTTTGCACCTGTCGTTTCGGCACTCGCCGCGCTGGCCGCTGCGGGCAAGGACGTGGCAGCCATTAACAGCGTTAACGTACGCGCCTTTACCGGCAGCGCGAAGTTCTGCAAGAAGTTTGCGGCAGGCTTCAGCAGCTGCTGTAAGGACGGCGGCTGGGGCCAGGACGTCGGGCTTGCCAGGTGCAGCAGCGAGGAGAAAGCGCTGGGCAAGGCCAAAGAGAATAAGCTCACGGTCAGTATCGGTGAGTTCTGTTCAAAAAAAGTGCTCGGCGTCTGTCTCGAGAAGAAGCGCAGCTACTGTCAGTTTGACTCAAAGCTTGCCCAGATTGTGCAGCAGCAGGGACGTAACGGTCAGCTTCACATCGGCTTTGGCAAGGCCAGCAGCCCGGACTGTCGCGGCATCACCCAGACTGAGTTGCAACAAATCAAGTTCGACAAACTCGACTTCTCAAACTTTTTCGACGATCTGCAAAAGAACAAGAAAATCCCGGATAACGACACCCTGACGAAGCGCGTCCGCGAGGAAATCGCCGCGCAACTGAAGAACAAACAGTAAGCCACTCATCACTCACTCAGGACTCTCCATCATGAAAATTAAAGGATTTACTGGACGCCTTATCATCAGCCTGATTGTCGCCTCACCGGTGCTTTACTGGCGCGGGAATATCGTTGATGAAACAACCCGCATCGATGTGTTTTTTATGGCGCTGATGGTTGTGCTTTTCGTGGCGGGAGTTCTGCTGGCGTGGCTGTTAAACCCGCTTTTCAAACGATAACCGACCTGCTTCGGGATAAGGAAGGTTCCAGTGAAAAAGAGAAAGACAGCGTTAGCGCTGCTGCTTCTTGGCAGCGTTTTTACCGCCACAGGAAAAGATGCCGGCTGGCAGTGGTACAACGAAACGCGCAGAACGCCGGAGGACGACAAATCCTCTTCAACACAGCCTCAGCAGGCCTCGCCGGACATCATGGAGAAGCTTGCCACGCTTCAGCAGGCCACGAAGCGCGCCATGTACGAGGCCATTCTGTATCCGGGCGTGGAGAACTTTACCCGCTACTTCCGCCTGCAGAACTACTGGACGCAGCAGGCCGGGCTGTTCTCGATGAGCGCCAAAAAAGCCATGCTCGAGCACCCCGAACTGGACTACAACCTGCAGCACAGCCACTACAACGGTACCGTGCGCAACCAGCTGGCGGCGGACTTTGCCGACCAGCGCCGCGCCATTGAAACGCTGGCTCAGCACTATGGCGTGATGTTCTTCTACCGCGGACAGGACCCGATCGACGGCCAGCTGGTTCAGGTCATTAAAAACTTCCGCGAAACGTATCACCTCAGCGTCATTCCGGTTTCCGTGGACGGTATCGTGAATCCACTCCTGCCGGATACCCGAATGGACGGTGGACAGGCCAGCCGGCTGGGTATTCGTTACTTCCCGGCGCTGATGCTGGCCGACCCTAAAAGCGGGGCGGTCAAACCCGTCTCGTATGGCTTTATCAGCCAGGATGACCTGGCGAAGCAGTTCCTCAACGTTTCCACAGATTTTGCCCCCAACTTTTAATACAGGGAGAGTTCGCATGCGCAAATTCCGTTTTCGCCTGCCTGAGTTCGACGTGCCCGGATTATGGGTGCTGAGCCTCGGGATATGGTTTCACATTATTTCCCGCCTGGTCCGGCGCGAGCCGGAGATGGCCATTCTTCTGGCGCAGATAATCGGCGTATCGATGGTGCTCTGGGGGGGCTACCGCATTATCAACCGCTGGATTGATGCTGCCCGTGAGGCCGAAAAGGCCCGTGATGCCGGAGGATGCCGACATGAACCTTAGACATACCGTGTTTACCGTGGCGCTCATGTCCCTCTGCCTGGCCACACAGGCTTCCACAATGGACGAGATCAAATCGTTATGGCATCCACAGGGGGCGCGAACGTCGGGATCTCTGCCAACATCCCCGGAAGACCCTGAAGTTAAGCCACTTCCGGCGAAGCCGCCGGTCTGGTACCGCCTCAGCAACGGCCGCCAGATCAATCTGGCCGACTGGAAGGTCGTGCTGTTTATGCAGGGACACTGCCCGTACTGCCACCAGTTTGATCCGGTCCTGAAGTCGCTGTCGGCACGGGTGGGGTTTGGGGTGATGGCCTACACCATCGACGGTCAGGGGGATGCGTCCTTTCCCGATGCGCTTCCCGCGCCGCCGGAGGTGATGAAAACCTTTTTCCCTAACCTGCCCGTGGCCACGCCAACCACCTTTCTCGTCAACGTAAACACCCTTGAAGCCCTGCCTCTGCTGCAGGGCGCGACCGACGAACAGGGCTTTATGGCCCGCATGGATACGGTCCTTCAGATGCGCGGAGTGGGTAACAATGGCTGATCAGAACAATGCAAAGGAACACGACATGATGTCTTCCGGGATGCTTCAGAGAGCTACGACGCCAGAGTTAATCGCGCTCAGGGCACGGAAAGAGGACGCACGGTTCGGCGTTTATGCTGAGTGGGCGGGCATTTTGCTCATTGCCGGCGTGCTGTCGCGCGTCTTTATGACATACGTTTTCAATGCCTGCGTCGGCGACTGGCTCAGGGACGGTCACCTGCAGCTGAAAGATTTGTGGAACGTGTTGATGTACGCCATTCCACTGATATTTATCGCGCTGAGCGGTGGGCTTGCCGTTGCAGGCGGCGTTTATGCAATCCTGAACTCGCTTTATACGAAATGGCAAATGTTCATACTAAAACGAAAAACGGGAAAACTCGCCCAGCAGGCGAGCCGGGAGGGTGCCGATGTTCGTCCGTAAACCTCTCTCCATGCTGTGTGGCATCCTTCTTACGTGTTCAGCGAGCGTGAGTGCCGACGTGAACAGCGACATGAACACCTTCTTTAATAAGCTGGGCTTTGCGTCCAACACCAGCCAGCCTCAGGTCTGGCAGGGGCAGGCCGCGGGCTACGCCACGGGCGGCTCACTCTACGCGCGCACGCAGGTGAAAACCGTCCAGCTTATCTCCATGACGCTGCCCGACATAAACGCCGGCTGCGGCGGCATCGATGCCTATCTGGGATCCTTCAGCTTTATTAACAGCGATCAGCTGCAGCGTTTCGCCAAGCAGATTATGTCCAACGCGGCGGGCTACTTCTTCGATCTGGCGCTGCAGACCACCGTACCGGAAATCAAGACCGCAAAGGACTTCCTGCAGAAGATGGCCAGCGACATTAACAGCATGAACCTCAGCTCCTGCCAGGCGGCGCAGGGGATTGTCGGCGGTCTGTTTCCGCGCACTCAGGTCTCCCAGCAGAAGGTCTGCCAGGACATTGCCGGTGAGAGCAACATGTTTGCCGACTGGGCGGCATCCCGCCAGGGCTGCACGGTGGGGGGAAGCATGGATAAGGTCCGTGATAAGGCCAGTGATAAGGATAAAGAGCGCATAACGAAGAATATCAATGTCATCTGGAATGCGCTCGGAAAGAACCGCATGTTTGACGGGAATAAAGAGCTTAAGGAGTTCATCATGACCCTGACCGGAACAATGGTCTTTGATGAGAAGGGTAATATAACCCCGCTTCCGGCAAGAACGACCGATCGCGACCTTATTCGGGCCATGATGGAGGGGGGGACTGCACGGGTGTATCACTGTAATGACAGCGATAAATGTCTGAAGGTGGTTGCCGATGCTAATGTCACGATCAGCCAGAAAAATGCACTGAAAAATCAGATAAAAGACATCCTTTCCAGCATTCAGAATAAAGCCGTTGCCGATCTTAAGTTAACCGAGAAAGAGAAGGGATTTATCACAAGTACTACCATCCCGGTCTTCAAGTACCTGGTTGATCCCCAGATGCTGGGGGTTTCTAACAGCCTCGTTTATCAGCTAACCGATTACATCGGCTACGACATTCTGCTCCAGTACATCCAGGAGCTGGTCCAGCAGGCCCGTGCAATGGTGGCAACGGGAAACTATGACCAGGCGGTTATCGACAGCATCAATAATAACCTTAACGAAGCCACGCGGCAGATAGCCTCCTTCCAGGCACAGGTGCAGGTACAGCAGGATGCGCTTCTGGTTGTTGACCGCCAGATGAGCTACATGCGCCAGCAGGTCTCGGCACGCATGCTGCAGCGCTACCAGAACAACTATCATTTCGGGGGGGCGCGCTGATGCAGGAAATCTATGTCATCGCGGGCGGCGACTGGCTGACGCAGACGCTGAATGCCATCGTCACGTTCATGTCGACGGAGAACTGGGTTGTTATTCGGCGTATTGCGACGGCTTTCTCTGTGCTGGTTGTAGCCATTTCGTGGATACGACGGCACAACATCATGGATATGCTGGGCTGGGCAGGCGTCATTGTGCTGATGTCGCTGCTGGTCAGTGTTCGCACCTCCGTACAAATAATCGATATCAGTAATCAGACAAAGGTCTATAAAGTCGATAACGTGCCCGTCGGGCTGGCACTGCCTGCATCGCTGACCACCAAAATCGGATATGCCCTTGTTCAGGGGTATGAAATGGTCTTTTCACAGCCCGACAGCATCACCTACAGCAAAACCGGCATGATATTTGGGGCGAATCTGGTTTCACGCAGTACGGACTTTTTATCACAGAACCCAGAGATAACTACGATATTCACGGACTATGTGCAGAACTGCGTGATGGGCGATATTTTCCTGAACGGAAAATATACCATGGAAGATCTAATGAACAGTGCAGACCCGTATACGCTGATTTTCTCAAAGCCGAGTCCGCTGAGGGGGGTATTCAACAACAATAATCAGTTTTTAACCTGTGAAGAAGCCGCTGCGGTAATTAAGCCAAAGCTTGCCCTGGATACTCAGACCGGAGGAAAAACATGGAGTTACTACGTGCGTCAGCTTTTTGGCGGACGTCCGAATCCTGACATTTTGTTCAGCCAGATGATCGGGGACAGCTATAACTATTTCTATGGTGCTGGTCAGAGCGCCGCGTCGATTGTCCGTCAGAATGTGACGATGAACGCTTTGCGAAATGGCATCATGAGCTATGCAGCCCGCAACGGTGACACCTCAAGCCTGCTGAATATCGCCACTACGTCATCGATGGAGAAGCAGCGGCTGGCGCATGCGACGGTCGGTCAGGTGGCATTACGCTCACTACCTATGTCTCAGACGTTGATTGTCGGTCTGACCATCGGAATATTCCCCCTGATGGTGCTGGGCGGGATGTTTAACGCCGTCACCCTTAATGTGCTGAAGGGGTACGTGCTGGCTATCATGTGGGTGCAGAGCTGGCCACTGCTTTACGCCATCCTCAACAGCTGCATGACCTTCTATGCAAAGGCCAACGGTTCACCAGTGGTTCTCTCGGAGTTGTCACAGGTGCAGATAAAATACTCAGACCTCGCTACCACGGCAGGCTATCTGTCCATGCTAATCCCACCGCTTGCATGGGGAATGCTGAAGGGACTGGGAGCGGGGTTCTCAAATCTCTACAGCCATCTGGCCTCTTCCGCTATCAGCCCTGCAGCCACTGCTGCCTCTGGTGCTGTTGATGGTAACTACTCTTACGCTAACATGCAGACAGAAAATGTGAGTGGTTTTAACTGGAATACCAATAGCTCAACAGTATTTGGACAAATGAGCCAACAGTTGGCTAACGGAGCCAGTTCGACGCAAATGCGTGATGGTAGTGTAGTGACAGATTCCAGTGGTGCTACGTCACGTATTCCTATGAGTATCAACATGACTCGTCAGATTGCAACCGCACAGCAGGCAATGGCCCGCGAGGCACAAACCCAGTCAGAGAGTGCATTGCATGGATATAACAGTAGTTTGAGTAGCGCATGGAATACGCTTAGTCAGTTTGGCTCAAACCGTGGTAGCAGTAATTCAATGACCAGTGGCGCAGACAGCACTATGAGTGCTCAGGATTCTATGATGGCCAGCAGGATGCGCAGCGCAGTAGAAAGCTATGCGAAAGGGCATAATATTAGTAATGAACAGGCCACTCAAGAGTTAGCGTCAAGGAGCACCAGAGCGTCACTCGGATTGTATGGTGATGCACATGCTAAAGGAAGTATGGGGCTGAATGTGCTGGGTACCGGAGGAGGGGTAGGGTTTCAGGCAGGAGTTAAGGCGGGAGTTGATTTTTCCGATGACGATATGCACCAAGCAACAAATAGCTCTCGAGCTAGCCATGATGCTCGACATGATATGGATGCTAAAGCAACCCAGGACTTTAAGGAGGCGAGTGATTACTTTACTAGCCGTAAAGTCAGTGAATCTGGGAGCCATACGGACAATAATGCGGCTTCCCGAGCAGATCAACTTTCGGCATCGTTGAACTCAGCAAAACAGAGCTATGATCAGTACACCACAAGTCAGGCTCGTAGCCATGAATATGCTGAAATGGCGTCTCGTACAGAAAGTATGAGTGGTCAAATGAGCGAGGATCTAAATCAGCAGTTTGCCCAGTATGTCCGTAAACATGCACCTCAAGATGCAGATACATTGCTTACTAATACCAGCTCAGCAGAAATCGCAGGAAAACGTCGGGAACTGGCTTGGGGATTTGTTCAGGAGCAGGTACAACCGAGCGTTGATGCATCATATTCAGCAGCTAAAGGAAATGTTGGCCATGGTATGGGGGCCATTTCTGGTGGCGGTGGAAATAGCGATGTTAGTGCCGATCACCAGTCTCATCAGGCTACTATCGAACAACGTACACAGGACAGCGGAATTCAGAATAATGTAAAAGACCAAGTTGATAATATGCTCACAACATCGAGAGAGAATATAGCCGATACTAAAGGAGGAATACGCGATGAAGAAGGCAGCATAAATAAACAGTATTCTGATCTGCAAAAACATCATAATTCAGAGCAATCTTCGCAAATGAATACGTATAATAAGGAAAAGGAGTCTCAAGAACGAGTGCCGGGGGCTGACAGTCCTGAAGAACTGATGAAGAAGGCAAAAAAATATCAAGATAAACATAAGCAGTAACAGGATGCCAGAGAGGGTGCGATGAGAAATCTGCTTCAGATATTCATGGTAGTGTTGTTTCAGTCTATTGCTTGTTATCTGGCTGGATGGTTAGTTACGGAGGTGGTATTCATTGGTGCAACTGTGCTCTTATGGCAAGGATTGTTCATCTATTTGTTTTATAAAATATCTAAGAATAAAGGCAGTGTTGAACCCTACACATACAACAGGGTAGTTTGGTATGTGATAATGCCTATATGTTCACTGGCTCCTCCTCTTGTTACTTTTTTTGTATTCATTGTGGGTACATTGATGGATTTATATAAGGTTAGCGGGTGTATAAGCATCAAAGAGTGGCTTGAAAAAAACAAGGTAGATGGCGCCCACTCTATAAATAATGACTTTGAATCCGTGGACTTTGATAATGTTAATTATAATCCGGAAAGTAATTATCCAATGGGTTGGAAGCGTTAGATTGAGTTGTAGGATTTCATAGTCAGTTTCATGGTTGTGTAT
>OJJD01000223.1_pt1 | contig 44475 bp, 25 predicted proteins | sample 1596011 | NCBI WGS metagenome assembly OJJD01 (sample SAMEA4350113, study PRJEB24818) | metagenome | biome: human; feature: gut; material: faeces | place: Denmark | collected 2013-09 | reverse complement strand
GGGTGTAATGCAACTCGGCAGCCTTCACCACAAACGGTTTTCCATCCAGCAAGAATGTGTTCTTGCCTGCCTCAAACTTCCGTGCAGTAGTTTGCGCCTCCAAATAATTAGAGGATACATAAAATAAAAACAAGAAAACAAATAAGTTTTTCATAAAAGCAATATAAATATTACAATAAACAAATACATATACTATTTTGAAATTGTCAGATTCAGTAACATACTTCTTGGTCACGCACTCTATTTATTCATAAAAATAGAGCTATTTATTAGAAGTCTTTTTAAGTTCAGCAACGGATATTTATCGTGCACCAATAAATATCTAATCTTCAAAACATAATTAATTGACAACCTGCTGCATAATAGTTAATAGAATTCGAATTTCCATATTCCTTCTTTCAATACTATTATACCTTTTTCTGCAAATTTCTCCTTTCCGTTTATCCGGTACTTTTCAATCCCATCAGGAAGAACAAAATACCCTTTCGTATTTCGAGGTATTTCCACATCTGCAACTTTCATATTTAATTCATCCGCAATATTAAGTTCTATTTTTCCCCATTTAGTCGGAGTTATAGAATGAACATGCTTAAAGCAATCAAATACAGGTTTTATAACAAACTCCTTAAACGCAGGTTTTAAAGAAGAGATACCTGCAAAATATTGAGAAAGAATTGTCAAAGGGCCTCCACTCCAAGCATGATTGTATGAACCTCCGCCAAAACCTTTGCTACCGATACCCCAACCTTCCCACAAAGTTGTCAAGTCACTCTCTACCATATCATGATAACGTTTTTTCATTCGCTCTAAAGCATCCTCATAATACCCCATCATACACAAAGCTTCAAGAACATACTTTTCCATATAAGGACTGGCATGATATTGTTGTTTGAAGAAAGGACGGATTACCGGATATTCACTTTCAGGCAAAACACCCGCAACAATCGCCAATGCTTGGGCACGGTCGTCCGGTTTGCCTTTATAATGAGGAGAAATGTAAAAATTACCGTTCCAATATTTCGTATGAAAAGTGCGTTTCAATCTTTCATTAACCTGACAAGCCCACTGGGAGTCTTCTTTTTCACCAAGCAAATCGGCCATTAAATGAAAACCTTCAAGAGCCAATGAATACCAGAGATTATACAATAAAACAAGATCTTTATTATCTCCCCAATCTCCCCAGGTCCATCCACCTTTACGAGGGACGACAAGCCCTTCCTTATCAAGTTTCCATACATGAATATATTTCTTCACATTGGGATAAACGGTTTTAATCGTACTTTTGTCCCCTGTACCCATATAATATGTCCAGAAACCATAATATCCGACACTGGCAAGCATCTGCATGGGCAACTCCTGATTCCAGTTACCGGCAGGAACCGGTGCAAAAATCGTACTATCCGGACGTTGCCAATTCATTAATTCAAGAATAGCTTTACGTGTGAGCAAATGCGCATTCTGATCCAATGAATAGAAAGCTTCACCCAATTCATTAACAACATCCCCCCACCATTGAGCACGTTCCCTATCCGGACAATCCATATAGGTATCTCTCATCGTGATATATAAAGTACGCAATGATTTATTCCATAATTCATTATAGAATTCATCGTCACAAGAAAATGCTCCGGCAAATTCCGTATCATACCCCGTCTCTCTGAATTTCAACTCCAAAACCTCCACGTCTTTAGGAATCGTATACAAAACCTGATGGCCATTCATCCACCCCCAAGCTTCAAATTCCTGAATTCCGCTTTTGGTTATATATTCAGTATATACATTGGGAACTCCACCTCCACGATAATTATCTGTTCGAATATCAATAACTCTTCCTGCTTTAGATTTCAGTTTAATATAAGGATTCACTTGCGCATTATAAGGCAAATAAGCAACAAACAATGTATCGGACTTCCTCTCAACTTTCACATAATCTTTCAAACCATAATCCTTCCACATAGGAATAGGACGTTCTATCAACAGATTCCATCCTGATAACTCCTTTTTGACTACTTTGGCATCAAGCCACAATGTATCGTCAAAGTCTTTAGCCCAGAAAGCCGCTTCTTTTTGTGCATTAAAACCGATATTCGATTCCGGTAATCTGTAGTTGGGTTTTATACCTTCTGGAATATAAAACGACGGATGTACACAAACCTTCCAACTATCATCGCTTACATATTGTTGTTTACCAATCGTCATATCGACAGAAACTCCTGCAGTCGGACTATTTCTATGACTAAAGCCTTCTTTCCCGAAATACCAAACCAAAATAGTAACAGTGTTTTTTCCGGCGACAAATCCTTTTACATTCTGAAGAATATCGCAGTAAGTATCTTTCGGATTAGGACCTCTTTTCAAACCTCCTTCTCTAACAACCAATTCCCCGTTTATCCACAACCAATATTTTGAATCGGCCGCAATCTTGAATAGATTATGCGACGCATTTTTCTCAACCAATATTTCTTTTCTAAAACATAGCCAGGAACCAGGAGTTACTCCAGACGGATAAGTTATTATTTCAGCTTGAATCGTCTGTATCCCAATCATGCTCAATAAGACAAATATTATTCTGTTCAACACATTCATGGATTAATTATTTTAATTCAACTCTAATTTTTTTCACATTCGACGCACTATTTCCCACCATCACATCAAACAGCCCAGATTCAACTGTCCAACCTTTATCGACAGATTCAAATCCCAATTCCTTCTCTGTCAACGTAAAGCTTATTTTTTTCTCTTCACCCGGTTGTAGTTCCAATTGTTGGAATCCACGCAATTCTTTAACCGGTCTTGTAAGAGAAGCTACCAAATCACGAATATATAACTGTACTGTTTCTTTTCCGGCATATTCACCATTATTTTTTACCTTTACGCAAACTTCCAAAGGAGTTTTCAAACTAAACACCGAATCCTTTACTATCGGCTCTGAAATAGAAAAATCCGTATAGCTCAAGCCATAACCAAAGGGATAAGCCGGCTCAAAATCAATATCTTGATATCGACACGAATAATCTATCTCTTTATTCTCCGGACGACCGGTATTTTTATAATTATAGTAAATCGGAATCTGCCCTACGTGTGCCGGAAATGTCATAGGAAGTTTTCCTGAAGGATTATAATCTCCGGATAGCACATCCGCGATAGCATTTCCTGCTTCCGTTCCCAGCCACCAAGTTAATAATATAGCATCTGCATACGGTGTCATTTCATTAAAAATCATCGGTCTGCCACCCATTAATAGAACAACCACATTTTTACCTATTTTTTTCAATTCCTTCACCAACAATTGATGATTGGAATGGATATTAATATCAGCACGTGATTTTGCCTCTCCGCTATTTTCAAAACGCTCACCTACTGCAACAATCACCACATCCGACTGCATTGCAGCATTACGGGCTTCTGTCAAATGAAGTTCGTTTGTTGTCAAGTCATAACCATCCGCATACACTATGTTTGCTTCCGGATATTTATTTTTCAAGCCTTCATAAACAGTCACTACCTCGTCTACGATGCCCTCATTTGCCCAAAAGCCCAACATATCTTTTTGAGACTTAGCCAAAGAACCGATAATAGCAATTTTTTTGGGGCTATGCAAAGGTAAAGTTCCAAATTCATTCTTCAACAAAACTACAGATTTGGCACCAGCCTCTCGAGAGAGATTCTTCAATTCTTCAGAAAGAACAACTTCCTTTTCACGCTTCTCGTCACAGTAAAGGAAAGGATTGTCAAACAATCCCAGTTCAAACTTCTTCAACAAAATACGACGCACGGCATCATCAAGATAATCTTCAGATACGACACCTTCTTCAACTAGTTTCTTCAAATGAATATGATAAGCTCTGGACTCCATATCAATATCACATCCTGCTAAAATAGCTTTCTCTGCCGCCCCTTTCAAGTCCGAGACATAGCCATGAGGAATCATTTCACGGATAGAGCCCCAATCGGAAACAGTTAATCCGTTAAAGTTCCAGGTTCCCTTCAATAGGTCACGCTGAATATAAGTGTTTCCTGTTGCCGGTATACCGTTTATATCATTAAAACTATTCATAAAAGAAGCAACGCCAGCATCAACCGCCGATTTAAAAGGCGGAAGGTAAACTTCATGCAATGTTTGTTCGGAGATATCTACCGTATTATAATCTTTTCCTGCAATACACGCTCCGTATGCCGCAAAATGTTTGGCACAAGCCATAATAGTGTACGGCTCCGACAAATCATCTCCCTGAAAACCACGAATCCGAGCTTGAGCCACTTTACATCCATACCAGGTATCTTCTCCTGCCCCTTCCATAACACGTCCCCAACGGGCATCACGACTGATGTCTACCATTGGAGCAAAAGTCCAGTGAACACCTTGTGCAGAAGACTCTTTCGCCGCTCCGGCAGCCGTACGCCTCATCAAATCAAGATCAAAACTAGCAGCCTCGCCCAATGGAATAGGATAAATCGTCCGTAAACCATGAACAACGTCCAAACCAAACATCAACGGAATCCGCAAACGAGACTGCATAGCATATTCCTGTAATTCACGAGTATGTTTGACACTTTTTATATTCAACATGGAACCGACTTTCCCTGCCTTTATCTGTTCTATTTTAGTAGGGTCTTCTACTACAGGCCCGGTTGCTTGCCAATTACCTGTATACTGGTTCAACTGCCCTATTTTTTCATCCAGAGTCATCAATTTTAATACAGAATCAACTCTCTGTTCATATTTATCAGGAATATTCAGTGTCGAGACTTTATTCAAGGTGTTTTCTCCACACGAAACCAAAAGCAATATTCCTGTAGCAAGTATTATAAATGTCTTCATATTTTCTCTATTATTCAGCTTTATCATTTTATTACTTTTATCAGGTTATTAACTTTCATTCGCATACGTCCGGCTAAACTAGGCTTATCCTTTATCAGATTATTCTTTTCGTGAGGATCTCTTTGAATATCAAAAAGTTCCTCATAAATCGGAGTCTGTGATTGGTTATTTACAAAATATCGCATATATTTATAGCGTTTCGTCACGAGTCCCTCTGTTTGTGGTATATATACATACCATCCTTTTTTATCCAGATGCATCAGGTGCTCATACAAAAATTTTTTCCTCCATTTTACTTTTTGTCCTGCCACCAAAGGACGTAAACTCTCTCCTTGCATCCTCTCCGGCTGTTTTATTCCTGCATAATCCAACATCGTTGAAGTCAAGTCAATATTCAGTGTTATCTCATTGACTCTCTTCACTGTTTTTTTTTGTCGCGGATCATAAATCACCAAAGGCAACCTGATAGATTCCTCATGTCCATACCATTTCCCCTCCAAACCATGTTCGCCCCAATAATAACCATTATCACTGGTAAAAATAATCACTGTATTTTCCTCGATCCCCATTTCTTTCAGTTTAAGCCTCAACCTCCCAATTGTCTCATCAAGACCTGCTATCAACCGATAATATCCCTTTATGGAAGATTGGTATTTTTCATCTGTTCCATATCTATTTTTAAAACGCACATGACCTTCGTTCTCCCACTTACCATCCTTTTTGAAAGATTCGGGAAATTGCCGATAATAGCTCTCACCAAAAGTTTCCGGTTTGCTAAAATGTTCATTTTCATACATGGAACTGTACTTCTTGTCAAAAGGAAACGGATCTTGCTCCGATTCCGTATGCGGACTTTTAAAACTCACCGACAGACAAAAGGGTTTTGTTTCATCTCTATTATCCAAAAACTCCTCTATCTGTTCAGCTATCATCCCTGTTAAATGTCTGAAACTGCCATCCTTGTCTTTTTGATAATATGTCCCCTGTCCTGCTAGACCTCTCCAATAATCAAACTCTTTTTGAGGCAAATAATTCCCTACACCATACTTTCCGATAAAACCGACATAATACCCATTGTCTTTCATTAACATTGGATATGTATTTCTCAACGCCTCCCCCTCTAAAGTTCCCGAGAAATCAGTGATTCCATTACGACGATTATACATACCGGTAAATATACCCGCCCTGCTACAACAAGATATGGCAGACGTTGCATACATATTGGTAAAAACCGTTCCGTCATTTGCCAAACAATCGATATGGGGTGTTTGAATGGTTGTCTTATTCATATACCCTACCGCATCATAGCGCAAATCATCTGCCAAAAGAAATACAATGTTTATCTTTCCTTTTTCATATGCCATCACCATTGGGGGACTCAAAGCTAAAATTCCCAACGAAAACAGATTGTTCTTCATGATTCATTTTTATTGTTACATTAAACATTCTATTTTACATCTCAAAAATATAATTGCCCGATCCTATGGAAACCAATATTTCATTTTCACCATGACCCTCAAGTACCTGACATTCCTCAACCTCCTTTAAAGGCCTACCACTTTCCGTAATTTCTTCAGTAGTTTTTGCCGGTAAATAAATAATCGCTTCGGAATTAGCTGGTATTTGTACATACAACCGGATTTTCCCAGATTTGCGTGTCCAACGGCAAGAAATATCTCCGTATGGCGACGTATATGAAGTAGAAGCAGAATTAATACCAATCGGCATTTGGGGCTTTATCTTTATTTTCTTAAAACCGACAGATTCTGTTTGCTGGCTTATTCCACCCAAACCACTAAAAAACCATTCCATCAAATGCCCAAGCATACAATGATTATTTGACACGAATCCATAAGCTTGCCAGGATTCCGTTAATGCTGTGGCTCCGTAAGCCAATTGCCATCCATACCCGGGTACGTCATATTTTGTATTCATTTTATAAATAATATCGGAATCTCCGTTTTCCTCTAATACCCTCAATAGATAACGATAACCGATATCCCCAGATGTCAAAGCATAATCGCGATCTTTAATATCATTAATCAAATTTTGATATACAATTTCCCGGTTAGATTCTTCCACCAAACCAAAATATAGAGATATTGCATTCGCTGTCTGACTGTTGCGATCATACTGCCTACTAACAGAATTATAAAATTTTTCATTATAAGCCTTCCGGATGCAAGCAGCCAATTGCGTAAAGTGTTCTTCATCCTTTTCTTCTCCAAGCAATTTTGCTATTTGAGACAGAATCGTCGCATTGTAATAATACACACCGGTTGATGTCACTCCATTCGATGTCAACTGTGAATACCCCGGATGCTTAGGTCCCAAATCAAACCAATCTCCCAATCCATAAGCAACAATATAATTATCCGCACGAGTCGTCAAATATTCCAGATACCGCTTCATGTATGGATAATAAACGGATAGCAGGCTTTTGTCTCCATACCATTTATAAATATACCAAGGTATAATAATAAATGCGCTCCCCCATTCCGGAGAATTCTCAAATCCATTGGCAAAACGCACATATTCCGGAGCAATGGAGGGAACAACTCCTTCCGGTGTCTGTGAATCTTTTATATCTCCCATCACCTTGCCATACAAACCATTCAATTGATATCTGTATTGCATGGCATACTGCATAAGATGCGCAACTTCAAGCCATCCAAGCTTTTCCCGGTGAGGACAATCAGTTAAAATACTCGCCAAATTACTGCGTATCGACCAGTCAATCAATTCATATATCTTGTTAAACATCGGCAAAGAACAAGAAAAATGTCCTGTTTCAGGGGCTGAATTTGTAGTATGCATCCCTTCCAATTCTATCAGTTCCGGTCTTTCAACGCCAGATACTTCGACATATCTGAACCCATAATACGTGAACTGCGGATGCCATTCTTCCACACCTTTCCCGCTCAATGTATAATTCCATAAATAAGGTCCGCCCGAAGCCCTTTGATTGACCGTACTATCTTTTTCCAGAAGTTCGCCGGGTTTCATCGTTATTTTATGTCCACTATGCCCCTCTACTTTCAAACGGATAATCCCCGAAAAGTTCTGTCCGAAATCAAAAATCCAATTACCTTTTGAATTCTTATATTTCCGGACAACAGGAAGCATATCGCGCACAGTAAGCGGAGCGGAGGTTTGGGCTTTCAATTCCATTTCCGCTTTTGCTATGACCGGAGTTTTCCACGAATTATCATTAAATCCGGAGTCCATCCAAGAAACCTGACACTTTCCGGCATCATAATCCTCTCCTCCATAAATGCTCGAATAAGTTATCGGACCTTCACAAACTTTCCAGCTCTGATCTGTAACAATCACCTCAGAAGAACCATCTGCATACTTCAAAAACAAAATTAATTTTACTTTGGGAGCTCCAAAAGAAATCAATTGCTTGAAATAGCGCTCACGGGGCACATTATAAAAACCATTCCCCAACATTATTCCCAGTACATTCTTCTTCTTCAACAATGTTGTCACATCAAAAGTCAAATAAAGAGCCGTTTTAGCATAATTTGTCCATCCCGGATCTAAAAAATGATTGCCTACTTTCCCTCCATTTATATAGAAATCAAAGTGTCCCAATCCTGAAATATTCACAATCGCTTCCTTGACTTCTTTATTTAAAGATAGTTCTTTCCGGAACATTGGTAATTTATATCCGCCCACTTTCCGCTCACCGATCATCTTTTGAACTAACGGTGCATGTATTCCGGGATATAAATTTTTCGCCGGGTCATCCTTCTCCAAAGCGATCCATTGAGCTTTTCCCCAGTCCCCCTCCTTCATCATGCCAGTTACAAATGATCCTTGCTTACTCCATGCGGACTCTTCACCGGCTTCATTCCAAACCTTGACTTTCCAATAATATCTGGTGGCAGAATGAAGCTCCTTGCCTTGGAAAGGAATAAGAACAGAATTTGAAGAAAAAAGCTTTCCCGAATCCCAAATAGTGGCTTCGCCAACCGCCAGGACTTCTTCAGAGTCTGCCACCAATATGCGATAGGCAGATTGACGATAAGTGCGTTTCTGTGACGTAACCTTCCAACTAAAACGCGGAGACCTACTTTCTATTCCTAACGGCTCAACTTGTTGCTCACATGTTATTTCATAAATGCTAAAATGTGAAGAATTCTCTGAATGAACCGGTAAGACAACCAGTAATAAAAAAAATATGAAACATATATTATTTCTCATTGAGCACTACTTTAAAATTATCACTACGTTCTTTCATCCATTTACTCAATAAACCACGATGCTTTTCAAGAACCTCCCGGTACTCTTTCGAATAAGCCAAATTTTTTGTTTCACCGGGATCTGCCATCAAATCAAACAATTGCTCATTACGTTCACCGGATGAATATACAGCATACTTATAACGTCCGGTACGAATCATACGCCCCTTTCTTGTCCTGTCTCCCAAATGATCCGCTAATTCTGCCACAATAAAATCACGCCACCGTTCTTCGGCTGGATAAACAGCCCGACGCAAACTCATTCCCGCAAAATTCGTCTTCGTGCTCACTTTGGCGTAATCACAAAATGTAGGAACAAGATCTGCCAAAGAAACTAATTGGGAATTGACAGCCCCACACTGCCATTTTTCCGGTAAAACCATAATCAACGGTACCTTGACGGACTCTTCATAAAAGCTTAGTTTCGCCGCCCATTCATGGGCAGCCATACCGTCACCATGATCTGAAGTGAATATAATAAGAGAATTTTCATACATTCCATTACGCTTCAAGGCTTCTATAATCTTTCCGACTTCCTTGTCTACCAATTCCGTCAATCGATAATACGAATTTAAATAAGCCTGCCATTCTCTCTCGGAAAACTCGGACGATAGCTGCACCTCATCTCCATAAGGGTTCGGTTTAACGCGTTTATCCATGATAAACTCCGGCTCACTTATATCCTTACTGAAATTTCCGGGCAATGGCGGCAAACAAGACAACGAATCAGGATGTATCCCCATCGGTTCCGGCAACTTATATTTCCCAAAAGGACGAAGATTTAACAAAGAGTCCGACATTGTTTCCCAGCCTATTTTACGGGGATACATACAAATATCATGGGGATTATGATAACTGACTGCCAAAAATAAAGGTTTTTCTCTTCTATCATAGCCGTCCAAAAACGAAACAACCGCGTCCGTCAATGGAGGATCTGTTTCCGCCCCTAACAACCAACGCCTGTCAGGTGCATCCCAGAAAGGGAGTAATTCAAAACCATGCAAATATTTAACGCCTTCTTTTGAGCGCTGCGGATAGATTTCAGGAATATGCCATTTCCCTGCCCATACAGTCCGGTAGCCATTCTCTCCCAACAAGTCGCCGACGGTTTGTATACCTTTCCCCAGTCTTGAGTTGTCATTCCATTCAACTCCCGCCTCACGAGCCATCAACCCTGTCACAATACTTGCACGTGAAGGACCGGAAACAGGCGAAGTACAATAAGCGTTCGTAAAACGAATTCCATCGTCGGCTAAAGCATCCATATTGGGAGTATACAAAAATGGATTGCCTGCCGCACTCATAGCATTTACATTCTGCTGATCCGTAAAGATTAGAATAATATGCGGGCGCTTCTGCGCAAAACCTAAGAATGGTAGTGCACATAATGAAGATAAACAAACCTTCGATATACTTGAACATTTCATCTCACTATACAATTTATTCATATTTATACCTACTGAAAAAGATTCCAATTGTCACTGACTGAAATCACGCAATCGGTGATTATACTCTCACACATTATAACTTTTTGTTATCGATCAGTTGTCTTTTTGCCGCATTTTGCCAAATCAACGGATCTTTTCTATGCTTCAAGTCTTCGTAAAGAGCTTTTCTCAAACGAGCAAGTTCCGCTTTATATTCTTTTGAATAAACTAAATTATTCAATTCCCAAGGATCATCTTCCAAATCATACAATTCATCCGCATCCGTAAGGTTCCATACATATTTCATACGCTTATCACGTATCATACGTTGTACGAACAAGCCAAATTGTTGACCATTATAATTACTGAACGCATATTTCCTCCATTCTGCCGCTTCTTTTTTCCCCTCAATCAAAGGCAACAAAGATTCTCCCTGTGTTTTATAATCCAACTGATACATATCACAGAAGGTAGCAGCCATATCCAACTGGTTATTGACAAACTGGTCTACTATCCGATGTGATACTCCAGGAATTTTCATTACTAAGGGGACATGTACTTCCTCCTCATACATTACATAATGCTTATCCACCATATTATGTGAACCAGCAGCGTCTCCATGATCTGTTGTATATACAATAAGCGTATTCTCATATATTCCCATTTCTTTCAAAGACTCAACAACCATGCCCACCGCATCATCCAATTGAGTAATATTGGCAAAATAACGCTGCAAATAGCCCTGCCACATCTCCCAGCTCGAATCTTCCAATTCCCAATTATAAATCTGCTGTCTCTGAATATAGGGTTTATTCGACAAATCATCCCTGTAGTTCGGCCATTCCTGTATTCTTTCCTTATCATACATATCGAGAAATTCACGAACAGGATAACATGGCAAATGTGGATCACTCGTATCAAAACGGATATACCATTTTTTACCTTCAGATTGATATTGCTTAATCATTTCAATCACACGCTGTGCCAGCCAATGTGTACGGGACTGCATTTTATCAGCCGGATCATATCCTCCCATCACCCAACGGGAATCCTGCCATACATAATCCGGCAATTTGTTCTTTTTACGCCAATTATTATAGCTCCATTCCGGCACATAATCATCAAATCCAAAATCTTTAGGTGATTTCCGGTCGCTGACATGCCATTTTCCAACATAGCCCATCTTTATCTCTTTTTCAGATAGTTTCTCCGTCCACGTCGGACCATCGAATGGAGTGACAGGCAGCGTTATATCATAATTCCAAAGCCCTCTATGCTGTTCCGGCCATTTGCCGGATATCAAACTCTGGCGGGCAGGGCAACTTGTAGGTATGCACGAATAGGAATTAGTAAAAACAACTCCTTCCAAAGCCAGTTTATCTATATTAGGGGTTTTCACAAGTCCTTTCTGAGAAAATCCCGTGCAGTCATAACGATGTTGATCTGCTTGAATAAAAAGTATATTTATATTTTCCTGTTTATTATCCTTTGCTTCCACATCTTGAGAAGTAGTTAATAAACACAATCCCGAAAGAAAAAAGCTATTTTTCATCTTTGATTCATTTTTAACACTAAATGTATGTTTGCTGTTATTATTCCTCTGATACCACAACTAATTCTTACGATAAGCAATTCTGAAGTAGGAGGGAATCCCTCCTACTACCAACATCATACTATAAAATCAAATTGTTTACTCAAATATTATTGAAATAATTTTACTATGGTTGTAATCTCCACCATTGGCAATATGGGTTACCCCTACACGTATATAATAAGTAGTTCCTCTTTTCAAATTCAGCCCATTCATCTCATATGTAACTTCCGCCTCTTCTGAAGTTACATGCTTTACCGCCTTTTTCTGATTATTAGGCAAATCTCCAAATTTAAAATCCGGATATTCATTCCACATCACAGAGTAATAATTTAACTTATTCCCTTGATTTCCGCGTGCCTTAAAATGTACTACAAATCTCGTAGGATCATTCTTATCATAATCAACACTAAAGTCAAAGAGTGAAACTCTGGGAGTCAATTTATACTCTTTATCGAGAACGCAACCATCCGTTATTGTTATTTCATCCTGAACATTATCTATAATGGAAGCCCCACTCTTACGAACATTCACACTGTATGTACCCGTAACCAAACGTGACAGATTAAAATGACCATCAGATTTTGAAGTCACACTACCATTGGCAGCAACAACAGGTTCCAAAACCACATCCACATCAGCCAATCCTTCACCTGTTACGGCATCCAGAACATACCCTTTCAATGTTCCTTGCTCAAAATCATTCATATCATCACATGAATAACCAACGAAAACACATACTAATATATATAAATAAAATCTTTTCATAATCATATTCTTTTATTTCCATTCTTCATTTTGTTCCAAATTCGGATTTCTTAGCAATTCTTCTTTAGGCAAAGGCAGAAAATAGAATTTCTCTAAAAACACCGGTTTATTCGTTTTATCGTGACGTTGTACACGACGTGTATACGTATATGAAACATCTTTACCATTTATTTTTTTACGTATTTCCATTGCAGTCAACTGATTATTCAATTTAATATGTGCCAATTTCCAACGACGCAGATCCCAATATCGTTTATCCTCAAAAGCTAATTCTATATATCTCTCATTTTGAACCAACGTTCTGAAATCATCCATAGATATATTTTCAGGTATTCCGTAACGTTTATTTTCTCCCGGAAGTATACCGGCACGATCGCGAATCAACTTTAATTGTTCGACACCTTCCTCCGTTTCTCCAATTTCGTTCGCAGCTTCAGCCAGCCCCAATAATACTTCCGCATATCGAAGTTCAACCCATTGTGTATAGCTCCCTTTTCCATATCCGTAATCACCTTTAGTTCCATCCAGAGACTCATCTTTCATCTTTCGCATATAATATCCTGTACTTGTTGCCGATTGATGAGAGTCGATGCCATCAAAATTATACATAGGAGAATTAGGATCGGTAGATTCTGAAACGAATGTATACACCTTTTCATTTCTTGGACCGTATGTATCCCCATTCCATACGACAGTTTCTCTAAGCCGAGGATCACGATAATCATACGGATTGGTTTCCGGATTACTTTTTACATACGGCGTACCATCTTTCATCGGAAATGCATCGACCAACTCTTGCACCGGACAATTGGCTGTCGCATCGCCCACTGCCTGCGAACGCATCATATTACCAGCATCCCAACCGTGAGTAATGGTTCCTTTTTTATAATCTTTAAACCATATGATTTCTTTGTTATTTTCTCCTTTTTCTTTCCAGATTTCGGAGAATGTCGGATGCAAATCATAAATATCCAGTTCAATCACATCTTTATAGGTGTCATATGCATCCTTCCAATATTTTCTTTCATTGGAGGGATTAAACATCGGACTTGCCTTATACAATTGTATTCTGGCACAATATGCAAGTGCTGCTCCCTTTGTTATTCTTCCCCAATTATCCCCACTGTATGTAATCGGTAATAAATCCGCAGCCTCTTTCAGTTCTTTAATGACAAAAGTAAAACTCTCCTCTGTCGTATTTCTTTTAGGATACAATAGACTCTCATCCGTTTCATCCTTGTCAATGACTTTAGTTATGATTGGCACTCCTCCATACACTTTTATCATCTCCCAATATAAATGAGCACGATAAAATCTCACCTCTCCTATAAAACGGTCACGTTGGTCCTTTTGAGCTTGAGTAGCATTAGCCGGCAAAATATAACGTTCTTCAATATTCTGCAAAAACTCGTTTGCCTTGCGTATACCGCCATAATACCAGTTTTGAAAAGGCACATCTGTGCGATCCGCTCCAAAACGAACTCCATTTATAATATTCACCGCACGACCATTATATCCACTACGGGCTTCATCAGAAATAATTCCATTTTGAATAAGTGCAGATTGCTTAAATAAACCGGCAGGCATCCAATTTACATAAAATGAATTAACGTTCAACTCTATCATATTAGGATCGCTCCAGACATATGAATCATCAATAGCACCTAAATTTTTTTTATCCAAAACATCTTCGCAAGATATGGCTAAAAATGCAATTAAATAAAATATATATTTTTTCATTGTATACTCATTTAAAATGTTATGTTTACTCCCATATTGAAAACTCTTTGTTGAGGATAGTAATTCGGTCCTCCATCCTGTTTTTCTGGATCATACCCCGGCATATGATCTATTGAGAATAAATTGGTTCCTCCAACATATACTCGTAAACGCTCCACTCCGACCTTTGATAATAATACTTTCGGAATAGAATATCCCAATTCCATATTCTTCAATCGAACGTAGTTACCATTAATCAACCAAAATGTAGAAGCTTTATTATTTGAAGGGTGATCAGGGCCCCATGCTTTAGGGTAACGCGCGTTACGATTATCCGGAGTCCAGCGGTCGTCATACAAATACTTAGGCAAATTAGAAGAGCCATTGACAAACATTTGGGTAGCAAAGCCACTTAACATTACATTTCTATTAGCGGCTCCCTGAAATAAAGCACTAAAGTCAAAACCTTTCCATGAAGCAGAAAGATTCAAGCCAAACATTATTTCAGGAGTGTTACTATAAGGAGAAACGACTTTCTTATCTCGTTCATCCATAATTCCGTCATTATTCAAATCTGCATACTTCACATCACCAGCCGTCGGTTGAGTACCTTTAAACCGAGGCCATGCGGCAGCTTCGTCATCGCTCTGAAATAATCCCAATGCAACAAAACATGCACGATATCCCATCGTTTTTCCTATCGGATTATTCCATGGTTCTATTCCCGCTGCATAATCTCTTTCTATTACTTTATTTCTCGCCCAACTCACATTGCCTCCAACGTGATAACGAAAGTCTCCTATTTTATTATCATGCTTTACCTGTAGTTCAAATCCTTTCACTTTCACAACACCATAATTTTCAGAAGGCAAAGTTGCACCAAAAGTTTGTGGCATTGAAGCGTTTCGTGAACCCAAAATATCGTATGTACGTTTATAGAATACATCAGCTTCAACGGAAAGTAATCCCTTATAAATTGATGCGTCTACTCCCAGATTAAATGTCGATGTTTTTTCCCAAGTCAAAGACACATTTGGAATTCCACCGCTCACAATTGATTTGATAGGAGCCTGATTAAAAATATAAGCATCACCAAACGAATAGTTAGTCAGCCACTGCCATCCTCCTACGGCATCATTACCAAGAATACCATATGATCCTCTAATTTTCAAATTATCCAGGTTCGAAAATTTTTTCATAAAAGCTTCTTCCGAAAGTCTCCATCCCAAAGATACTGAAGGAAAAAATCCCCATCTACGATCCGGATGAAATTTTAATGATCCGTCATAACGGAAAGAAAACTCGGCCAAATACTTACCTTTATAATCATAATTGAAACGTCCGATAAAGCCTTTGCGAGCATCTTGGGAAGGATTTCCCCAGTTCGACTGTTCTTCGTCATCTCCTCCTGCAAACAATTGATCAATGGATGTAAATGGAAAATTAGTTCTTGAAGCTCCCAAAGTGGACCCTAACGATTCAAATTGTTCATACACGAACAGACCGGAAACCGAATGTCCTTTTATCTTTTTATTGTATGTCAATGTCAAAGTAGATGTCATATTATGGCCGATATACATCTCTTCCGAAAGAGTTGTTTTACCAAAAATACGCTCATTGGCAACGCTGCCGTCATCGCCCAACAAATAGAGAGAATAAGGAGTCAAAAAAGACTTCGAATGGTTCGCTCCTCGCACATAACTAAACAATGCATTGAATTTTAAACCATCGACATAAGGAATCTTTATATCAAAGCCTAGCTTAGCCCGATAATTGTTCTTTTTATTTTTTTTATATCCACTATCGTCACGTTCTGCCAGCGGATGTCTACTGCCCATGTCATAGTAAGTACCGTCAGAATTATATATTTTCTCCAATGGATTTCGTCTGACAACATACTCAAAAAGTGAAGCAGAACCGACTTGGGGCTGTTCCAAAGTACTTTCCATCCCTTCTAAATCTAAACGGACATTGATATAATTATTAATCTTCGCATCAATATTGGCTCGTAAGTTATAGCGCTTATAATCAATTCCATCGTACATCCCTTCATCATTCAAATACCCCAAAGACATAAAATACTTAATCCGGTCGCTTCCACCATTCACACTCATATTGTATTTCTGGTTCAATGAATGTTTCTTAAATGTTTCTCCAAACCAATCGGAACTCTCTGTTCGTGCTCTTTTTATTTGTTCTTCATCATAAAACAAATGCGCATCCGAGGAGTTATTTATATCATATCCCATATTAGTTTGCGCTTCATTCCAAAGCGTTGCATATTCATAAGCGTTAAGTAATTCCGGATAGGCAGTAGGCGTAGAAATGCCTAAGTTCGTAGAAAATGAAAATTTGGGTCTGCCGTTCTCACCTCGTTTCGTTGTCACCAATATTACTCCATTGGCAGCACGCGAACCATATACCGCCGCAGACGCATCTTTCAAAACCGAAATATTCTCTATTTCATCAATATTGATGGCATCAAATGCTTCCTTATCCACTTGAATTCCATCCACAACATACAATACAGGTGCATCATTCCAAGACGACTTTCCACGAATCAACACTGATGCTCCCTGTCCTGGGAATCCATTTGCTGCCATTGAAATAACCCCAGGCAGCCGTCCAGCTAACAAAGTAGAAGTGCTACTCGCATGGGTTTCTACAATATCTTTTGAGGAAATAGTCGCAACAGATCCGGTCAGGTTTACTTTTTTCTGTGTGCCATAGCCTACCACTACTACCTCATCAAGCAATTTTGTATCTTCCTCTAAGACTATTTTTACGTTCTTACCTTCCTTTACCTTGACAGACTGAGGTTGATAGCCAACATAAGATAACATTATCACTGCATGATCAGACGATATGGGCAGGCTAAAATTCCCTTCAATATCTGTTACAGTGCCACCCGAACCATCTTTCTCTTTAACAGTAACTCCTATAATAGGCTCATCATTTCTATCAACGACTTTACCGGAAACTTTCTTTTTTTTATCTTGTTCCGGAGATAAAATGTCTGTTGACAGAATAATTTTCTTATCCAATACAGAATATCTCACGTCAGTACCAGCAAAGACCTCTTTCAAGACTTGAAAGATATTACTGTTAATAGCAGATACAGAAACACGGCGGTCCAGATTAACGTGCTTGTTATTAAAAAAGAAATCAAAATCCGATTGAGATTCTATTTCCTTCAAGACTTCCCCTACTGTTTGATTACGCACATCAATACTTATCATTGCTTGTTGCGCATACACTTCTGTAGCCCATGTGATGCTAACAGAGCAAATGAGGCAAATAATAAATAGTTTCATAGATAGTGGAATTTGTTTTAAGGTAATCCAAAACGAGTTTATCATCCGTAATAATTGGATGCTACAATAATTTTGCATAATTTTGTAATGACTTAAAGTTAATAAAAAGTTTATCTAAGCTTGTCGCCAAACAAGCAGTAGAAAGATTTACTTATTTTCATACGGGAGATACGCCAATATCTTCCCGTATGTTTTTTCTTTTAAGGAGCTCTGTTCTTCATATTATTCGTTTTTTAAGGTTCGTAAATCAATAAACTTCTATTCGACTCTTCTCATCTTTTATATCAGCAGAATCTATGTATCGCCAACGAATTCGAGATGAGATTTTAAAATATTCCAATATTCTTTCTAAACGCTGGTGGGTAAACGTACCTGTAAACGAGTCTCCTTTCAAGCGGTCGTTTTTAATAATGAATTCCACATTATACCGCTTCTCCAACATTCGTAATCCCTCTTCGAGAGGAGTATTTCTAAATATAATCTTTCCCTCTTTCCAAGCTATTTCCGACTCACCGGAGGTGGCATAAAGCTGCACTTTACTGTCTTTTGTATCATAGACCAGCTTCTGTCCGGGATCCATCAGCACCTTTTTCGAACCATTGTCAGATGAATAAATAAAACCTATCTTTCCTTCAACCAATGTTGCTGCAATCCGGTCTTCTTTTTCATAAGCCTCTACATTAAAATGAGTTCCCAGTACTTCGATCTGTGATTGGTGGGAAGTAGAAACTATAAACTTCTTTTCCGGGTTCTTGGCTACTTCAAAATAAGCCTCTCCCTGCAATGTTACATTTCTCGTGTCACTATCGAAGCGCGAGGGATAACTCAAGGTAGATTCGGAATTCAGGAAAACCAATGTGCCATCGGGCAATGTCAAAGAAGTCATCATTCCGGGATTTGTTTTCACTTCCATCATTTGTGCCAATTCCTGTTCGCCTCCTCCCCAATGTTGTACCATCAGAGTAACGAGAAGTGGAATGAACAGCACTGCTGCCGCACGTTGCGCCCATTCCCACCATGTCGTTTTCCTTTGTCTGTTACCTGTCATTCTACTTTTCACCTTTGTCAATGCTTTCTCTGTGTCGACTTTCGTCATGATGTGAACAGTATCTGTAGCAAGATAGAGAGCATGTATCTGTTTGGCCATCCGCCGGTTTTCTTCCGACTCATCCATCCACGTCTCAACTTGCAGACGCTCTTCTTCCGTTGCCAGTCCCTCACAATAACGGGGAAGCAATTCTTCTATTGTATTTTTATCAGTCTTATCCATATTCGTATTTTATTGCCTTTTACTATAAGACAAGAGAGACTTGTGGGATTCCTAAACCAAATCTCATTTTTTTTCAGAAAATCTTTGTTTTCTTATAAAAAAGCTATATTTGCAGTGAAATATCAAACTAATACATGAAAGAAGTTCACCTGTCAGAAAGCAATTTCCTATTATCTGCTATACAGCGAGGCGACCAAAAAGCATTTGATGCACTGTTTCGGAAATATTATCCGACACTGTGCGCCTACGGCCATCGCTTCGTCGATCTGGAAGATGCGGAAGAAATTGTGCAGGATTCTCTTTTATGGATTTGGGAGAACAGAGAAAATTTGTTTATCGAAACCTCGCTTAGTTCGTACCTCTTTAAAATGATATACCGCAAAGCTCTGAACAAGCTTGCACATATTGACGCCACTCAACGTGCCGACACTCGATTTTATGAAGAAATGCAGGAGATGCTACAAGATACGGATCTTTATCAAGTCGAAGAGTTGACACAACGCATCAAGGATGCCATTGCCACATTGCCGGAAAGTTACCGGGAAGCTTTCGTGATGCATCGGTTCCGGGATATGAGTTATAAAGAAATAGCGGAAATTCTGGGAGTATCTCCCAAAACTGTAGATTACCGCATTCAGCAGGCATTAAAGCAACTACGCGTAGATTTAAAGGATTATCTGCCTTTATTGCTACCAATTCTATTTCCTTAAAATAAACCAGCTATCTATTTTCTTATCTATTACGTTCTATTTACTAAAGTACTAATAGATAACTTCCGTTGTATTAGGGATAAACTTACATTCCCCTACTGCCAAACTTCTTTTTGGCTAAGAGAAATCTATAATTGCAAGCTTCATTTATAAAAACGGAAGTTCTGATTATATAATTGCAAGTTTCGTTTATACAATCAGAACTTGCGTTTATAGTTTCTTCTTAGTCAAAGACAACTTATCCAATAAGGGAAAGGAAGTTTGCAATAAGAGCATAGCAACTTATCTACTGATAGATTGGAGAGAAATAAAGCATTAATTCTGCCGATAAGGTAAGGTAAACCAGAAAGTAGATCCTTTGTTTTCTTTCGACTCCACTCCTATTTTCCCTCCCAAGCGGTCTACAATCGTATGGCAGATAGAAAGTCCCAGTCCGGTACCTTGCACAAAGGAATTGTACTTCACAAACCGTTCAAAGACATGGATACACTGTTCAGAAGACATTCCACAGCCAGTATCCGACACATAAAAATAAATCGTTTCGGAGTCTAGCAGACGATACCCCATACGAATGGTACCCACTTCTGTAAATTTGATGGCATTAACAATGAAATTGGCAAGTAGCTGAATCAAACGGTTCTTATCCGTATATAATGTACATTCGGGCAGTCTCTCCACAAATGTGAAAGTCACATTATTGTGTCGCAGACGTAACTGCATACTCTGCTCGATTTCTTCAAGCGTCTGATTCACATCAATCAAGGCAGGATAGAAATCGAATGTACCGGCTTCAATCTTCGACAAATCCAGAATATCATTAATCAACTGGAGCAACAAATCCGTATTTGTTTCAATGAGGTCTGCATATTCGGACATTTCTTCACGGTTTTCGACATGAGGAAGCATATTGGAGAATCCTACAATAGCATTCAAGGGCGTACGTATCTCATGACTCATATTAGCCAGGAATGCGGATTTCAATTGATTGGCCTGTTCCGCTTTTTCCATTGCTTCATGCAGACGACTATATGCTTTCCGAAGAATGCTGATATAATATATGATAGCAACAATCAGAATTAACAGGAAGATGGAACAGACAATAATTTCAACAGAATACTGCTGAAAAAAAGTCTTGGGCTCATTGACATAAACAGCATCGGCCGGGTAACGGTATGACGGTATATTATGAGCTTTCAATACCGGATAACAAAGATAGGCACTTCCTTTCCCTCCCACTCCACCGGGAATATTCCGGGCCTGTTCACCCTTCAATATCCGATCAAGAATCTCCAGCAGAGAATCGCTGAAAGATTCTGCCGAGACATAGTATCCACCCGCAAAAGTATTGTTCGATAAATCTTCGTGAGAAAGCAGGAACAGAGGCGAAGGAGTAAAATTAGTGATAATCTCCTGAATGTGATCGAAGAGATAGTTGTTATCATTCTCGTTATGCGACTCAAACCATGAATAATAGATAATCCCCGTATTGGATTTATAGCTGCGCAACGTATCGAGTAGCATTTCCGTGGATAATTGAGTGGTGGAAAGAAGCTCCAGACGCAAATCAGGAAAGTTTTCCTCTACGGCTTCTTTCACATCTCGGCGGGTTTCTTCACTGATATACCGATCGTCTGAAATAAAAGCCAGACGTTCCATGTCAGGTATCAGTTTATAAATTAAATCTACGGTCTCCTTGACGTAATAATGCTGCTTCAAGGAAGTGATATTATATTCCCGTCTCCATTCTTCCGCAGAAACACTGTTACTTTCTGTGAGTGGAGCATGAGACAGCAGGATATCCAGAGAAGCAGGCAGACGATCGCGGGCATTTGTCACAACTACCGGGACATCTTCCCATACATCATCAAATAATTCGCGGCAAACAATCCATCCCGGATCTCCAATCATCACGATAGCAGTGGGAGGCTCCGGATACTTCTGACGCAAATGGGTGACTACGGCATTCGCCTCCATCTCATTCACCAGAGCAGGTACGGAAAGCGATTCCGCCTTCACAGAAATTCCTTGTTTCTGAAGAGCATCATGAAGACACCAATAAAAGTTTTTAGCCCAAGGCAGATTGAAATTAATCGAATTTAAAACCAGTACTTCTTTATTTGTATTTTCGGTTCGGGCTGACGCAGGTGATAAGAATCCTTCAATAAAAAGGAATAATCCAAGGAGGAATGGAATGATCCGTAACGATTGTTTCATTTGTGGTATTCTATAAATAGCGGAAGCAAAGATAGTATTAATTTCTTTAGTGCAAAAAAAAGGCATCCCAAAACGAATTGAGATGCCCTTTATTATATAAAATTAAGTATCAAAGGATTATGATTTCTTCAAAGCCGCAATACTTTCTTTCAAAGAATTAATGATGCTCTCCGCATCGGCTTGCTTCTTACGTTCCAGTTCAAGAACGGCAGCCGGAGCATTATTGACGAATTTCTCGTTGCTAAGTTTCTTCATCACTCCCTGCAAGAATCCTTCTTTATGCTTCAATTCGGCTTCCATACGGGCGATTTCGGCTTCCACGTCAATCATATTACCCAATGGTACGGCAAATTCGGTCGTTCCTATCATGAAAGATGCAGCGCCTTCTGATTTGCTTTCTACCACTGTTACGGAAGACAGGTTACACATCTTGATAATCACCGGATTCAATTTCTCTACCGGATGAGTGCCTACAACCTGCAATTCGAGTTCTTCTTTCAGAGCAATGTTCTTCTGCAAACGGATGCTACGGACATTACTGATGATTTCCTTAGCTACTTCAAAATCTGCCAGGAACTGTTCATTTGCTCCGACCGGTTCAAACAGTTGAGTAACCATCAGACTTTCACCCGGTTCACGCTCACGCAATTGTTGCCACAATTCTTCTGTGATAAATGGCATAAAAGGATGCAGCAATTCAAGCAGACGCTCGAAAGAGCTAAGAACCATATCATAAACAAAGCCATTGACAGGCTGTCCATAAGCAGGTTTCACGATTTCCAACAGCCAGGAAGAGAATTCATCCCAGAACAGTTTGTAAACCAGCATCAACGCTTCGCTCAAACGATATTTGGAGAAGAGATCGGCCACTTCAACAGCTGCCGCATCCAGTCTTTGGTCAAACCACTGAACTGCCAGATGTGCATCGGTAGGAATCTCAATAGTGCCTTTAGCATTTGTCCAGCCCTTAATCAGACGGAAAGCATTCCATATCTTGTTGCAGAAGTTACGTCCCTGTTCGCAAAGTGCGTCATCGAAAAGAATATCGTTTCCGGCAGGAGCAGAAAGCATCATACCCATACGTACTCCATCGGCTCCGTATTTCTCGATCAACTCCAACGGATCGGGAGAATTACCGAGTGACTTGGACATTTTACGTCCCAGTTTATCACGAACGATCCCTGTGAAGTAAACGTTCTTAAACGGCATCTGTCCTTCGTACTCGTAGCCTGCCATAATCATACGGGCCACCCAGAAGAAGATAATATCCGGTCCTGTCACAAGGTCGCTGGTCGGATAGTAATAGTTGATTTCTTCGTTACCCGGATTGTTGATTCCGTCGAACAAAGAGATAGGCCACAACCAGGAAGAGAACCAGGTGTCGAGACAGTCTTCGTCCTGACGGAGATCTTCGATTGTCAAGGCGGCGTTACCAGTCTTGTCTTTTGCTTTTGCTAAAGCCTCCTCGGGAGTAGAAGCAACCACATAGCCACCTTCCGGCAGGAAGTAAGCAGGAATACGATGTCCCCACCACAACTGACGACTGATACACCAGTCTTTGATGTTCTCCATCCAGTGGCGGTAGGTATTCTTGTATTTTGCAGGATAGAACTTCAGTTCATCGTTCATTACCGGAGGCAATGCCATGTCTGCAAAATGCTGCATCTTGAGGAACCATTGCATAGATAGTTTCGGTTCGATCACTACGTTGGTACGTTCCGAGTAACCTACCTTATTTGTATAGGCTTCTGTCTTGTCCAGCAGTCCGGCAGCTTCGAGGTCTTTCTCTATCTGTATACGAACATCGAAACGATCCATGCCGATATACATACCGGCAGCTTCGCTCAATGTACCGTTATCGTTGAAGATATCAATGCTAGGCAGGTTGTACTTTTCACCCAGCATATAGTCGTTTACGTCATGAGCAGGAGTCACTTTCAGGCAACCTGTACCAAATTCGATGTCTACATAATCATCTTCAATCACAGGGATGGCGCGGTTTACCAGCGGAACGATCACTTTCTTACCTTTCAGCCATTCGTTTTTCGGGTCGTTCGGGTTGATACACATCGCTGTGTCACCCATGATTGTTTCAGGGCGGGTAGTTGCCACTACGGCATAGCGTCCTTCCGGATCACCTTCTACTTTATAGCGGAGGTAATATAGTTTTCCGTGCTCTTCTTTGTAGATCACTTCCTCGTCAGAAAGAGCGGTCAATGCCTTCGGGTCCCAGTTTACCATACGGACACCACGGTAGATCAATCCTTTATTGAACAGGTCTACGAAAACTTTCAGTACACTTTCACTGCGTTTCTCGTCCATAGTGAAAGCAGTACGATTCCAGTCGCAGGATGCACCGAGTTTACGAAGTTGTTTCAGGATGATACCTCCGTGTTCGTCTGTCCAATCCCAAGCATGTTTCAGGAATTCGTCACGAGTCAGGTCGGTTTTCTTGATGCCTTGAGCAGCAAGTTTGTTTACTACTTTAGCTTCAGTAGCAATAGAAGCATGGTCAGTTCCCGGTACCCAGCAGGCATTCTTGCCTTCCATACGGGCACGACGAACTAAAATATCCTGAATGGTATTATTAAGCATGTGTCCCATGTGCAACACACCGGTGACGTTCGGGGGCGGAATGACGATGGTGTAAGGTTCACGGCCATCGGGTTTCGAACTGAATAAATGATGGTCCAGCCAATACTGGTACCATTTTCCCTCCACGTCAGCGGGATTGTACTTACTTGCTAATTCCATATTGTTTTATGTATATATGATAATGTATATTCTAAAATAACGGGTGCAAAATTAATAATTTAAATTCAAATCTTACCACCCTCGGGGTGTTTCTGTGCACGGAAAGAGAATTTATACCCCTCATAAAGAGCGAATCCGTAGAATAAAGCAGTCATTGACATCACATTTTCCAGCATAATAGAGAATATTTCTCCATAGTCTACGCTTACCAGAACGTCAAAATAAGACATTTTATAATCTTGGGAAATATATCCGATAATGGAAAAGAAATCACCCAGGACACAACTAATCAGGGATAATGCCGCACCGATAATTCCGAAAATGGGACGTATTCCTTTCCCTTTCCGCATGGCAAAGCCAACCATAAACCCGATAGCAATGGGCATAAATCCAATCTGACGACCCGTAGAAACAGATATCAGTCCCCATGCCACCGCACCCACAATACAGGCAGCGACTGCGTACAGTACTCCTTTGGAGAGATTCTCTTCGGCAAGCATTTCTTCTTCTGTCATAGATACCGGGAAGTCTTCCGGCTTGGGAGGGGCTAATCTTTCCAGCTCTTCATCTTTCTCAAAACTTTCACATTCTTCTTCAAAAGCAGGAAGTTCTCTGGTACGCTTACAAACAAGACCTTTACCATTCACGAAATCACGTGATACGCAATTCCGGCAATACTTTTCAATTTCTTCTGATGTAGCCATCTCTTATCCGGTTTATGTTGAATGACTTTCCCTATTATACAAGTTATAAAGCCATTGTTAACAGATTTTTTGCAAATATAGAGGTATTTTTTCGCGCGACGTCTATTTAATGCATATTTTTGTTGACTGATATTAGACAAATGATGAAAAAGAAGCCAAATGTAAGATATTTAGCCTTAGGAGCAATCTTAATCCTAGTGTGGCTAACGCAATGGATTCCTGCTCTGGCAACAATCTATTCGCAAACAATCTATCCTTTTATCTCTTACGTTTTGTCGTTTTTTTCCAATTTATTTCCTTTTGCGATAGGAGACTTATTTATCTTCCTTAGTATTGCGGGCGTGATTATTTATCCAATTTATGCCCGTCTCCGTAAAAAGTTGCCTTGGAAGAAAATTTTATTGCGCGACGGCGAATATCTGTTGTGGATTTATGTATGGTTCTATCTGGCTTGGGGACTGAATTATTCTCAAAAGAACTTTTACCAACGAACCGAAATCCCGTATACAGCCTACACTCCCGAAAATTTTCAGGAGTTTGTTGACGACTATATCACCCAATTAAATCGTTCGTACACCCCTGTAAATAGTATCAACCAGGATTTGATACGGGAAGAAACCGTACGAATCTATAATCAGTTAAGTGATAGCCTGGGCGTACACCGACCTCCACACGATCATCCGAGAGTAAAGACCATGTTGTTTACTCCGTTCATTTCCATGGTAGGAGTAACCGGTAGCATGGGGCCTTTCTTCTGCGAATTCACCCTTAACGGAGATTTGCTTCCCGCCAACTATCCTGCCACTTATGCTCATGAACTAGCCCACTTGTTAGGTATCACCAGCGAAGCGGAAGCCAATTTCTATGCCTATCAGGTTTGTACCCGTTCACAGGCAATGGGTATCCGTTTCTCCGGATATTTCTCTGTACTGGGGCATGTACTGGGGAATGCAAAAAGATTACTTTCAGAAGAAGAATATGCAAAACTCTTTCAACGCATCCGACCGGAAATTATTGAATTAGCCAAGAATAATCAAGCCTATTGGGCTGCCAAGTATAGCCCGGTAGTGGGAGCCGTACAGGATTGGATATACGATCTTTACCTGAAAGGAAACAAGATAGAAAGTGGCCGTCAGAACTACTCGGAAGTAGTAGGGTTGTTGATATCTTACCAAGAATGGAAAAAAATGAATTAAATAAATAGATTTATGTCACATACCAGACAAGAACAGATGGAAGCCTTCGGACGCTTCCTGGACATTCTCGACGAACTGCGTGTTAAATGTCCCTGGGACCGTAAACAGACGAATGAAAGTCTGCGTCCCAACACCATAGAAGAGACTTACGAACTTTGCGATGCCCTGATGAGGGATGACAAGAAAGAAATCTGCAAAGAGTTGGGGGACGTATTGTTGCACGTCGCTTTCTATGCTAAGATAGGCTCGGAAACAGGAGATTTTGACATCAAAGATGTTTGCGACAAGCTGTGCGATAAGCTGATTTTCCGCCATCCGCATGTCTTCGGAGAGGTGAAAGCAGATACAGCCGGACAAGTTTCCGAGAACTGGGAACAGTTGAAACTTAAAGAGAAAGATGGAAATAAGAGTGTATTAAGCGGTGTGCCCGCTGCCCTGCCCTCGCTTATCAAGGCTTACCGTATTCAGGACAAAGCTCGCAATGTAGGCTTCGACTGGGAAGAACGGGAACAGGTTTGGGATAAAGTGAAAGAAGAAATAGGTGAATTTCAGGAGGAAGTGGCCAACATGGATAAAGAGAAAGCGGAAGCTGAATTCGGCGACGTAATGTTCAGCCTTATCAATGCGGCACGCCTTTATAAAATCAATCCCGATAATGCACTGGAACTTACCAACCAGAAGTTTATCCGCCGCTTCAACTATCTGGAAGAGCACACCATCAAGGAAGGAAAAAGTCTGAAAGATATGACTCTCGAAGAGATGGATGCCATTTGGAATGAAGCAAAGAAAAAAGGACTGTAACTTCCTTACCGGCATAAAAAAACAGAGGCTCTATTCCCAGCGGATAGAGTCTCCATTTTACTCAAACAGAGCGTCTGTTCATACGAATCGGACGCTCTGTTTTCTTTATTTCTTCTTTGAATCGTCTCCCTTGTCTTTGCTACGATTCATACCTTTTATCATTTCGCGGTGAAAACGCATCTCTGCACGTTGCACGAGAAAAATCTTCTTGCTTGAAAGAATCTTTTTAAACTTACCCAAATAAGTTTTATCAAGCTGGTCGGCAGCAATACGGTTGTTGGCTACTTTCTCGTTGATTTCTGCATATTGAGCTTCCGTTGTTTTATCATCCTTGCCTTTGCGCATCAAATCCCATGACTCATCATTCAGTTTCTTCTTTTTATCCTGGAGTTCAAAATAAACGGGAAAGAACTTGGCTGCTTCTTCTTTATTCAATCCAGCCTGTTCGATAATGAAAGCTTTTTGTTTTGCCCTGAACTCTTCCCGTGATAAATGCTGATCACATCCATCAGCAGCCCAAAGAACAGGCATAAAGCCACATAACAAAACGACCAATGCGATAAGTTTTCTCATTTTCTGTATTCAATCAGTTTTTATAAATCATTCTACACTTGCGTCACTCAAATAAACATATAACGAATAATCATCCAGCATGGCACGATCCACTGCTACATCAATCATTTCGTCAGATACGACTACTTCAGTATCCACTTCTGTCACCGCTACATCATCTGCTGCAGCAGGTTTATGATCTGTTGACGCTACCCGGATAATCAAGGCCGCCCCTACGAACATAGCTGCCATATAGAGCAATGGTTTCAGTCTTGTCCATGTGCTGACAGGTTCTTCCTTAAAAGCAACTTTCTCTTTTTCAGGAAGTTTATTCATTACCTCCGAAGTCAGGTTCTCAAAGTAACCATCGGGCACTTTGAAGGAATTTTCCTTTCCAAGCTTCTTCAATAAAATATCTTCTTCTTTCATACGTTTTTCTCCTCTCTTTTCATTAGACAGTGTCTCATTTAAAAGGTTTAATCTATTTCTTCTAAAAACTTCTCAATTTTCTTCACCGCATGATGATAAGATGCTTTCAGTGCACCGACCGACGTGCCGAAGATCTCCGACATCTCTTCGTACTTCATTTCCTGATAGTATTTCAGGTTGAACACCATACGCTGCTTTTCGGGCAAAGTCTGCAGGGCTTTTTGCAAGCACATCTGTATCTTGTCGCCCGAAAAGTAGGCGTCACTTTCCAGCTTTTGCACAACTACTGCTTCGGGATCGTCAATATCCACGGTAGTCATGGCACGCTGCTTATTCAGAAAGGTAAGACACTCATTCAGCGCGATGCGATAGAGCCAGGTCGACAGCTTCGCCTCGGCACGGAAATAATCGATATTCGTCCATGCCTTGATGAAAGTGTTTTGCAGGAGATCGTTCGCATCCTCATGCGACAGTACCATCCGGCGGATTTGCCAATACAATTGCTCGCTATACTGCCCCACAATCATTTCAAATCCTTTCCGCTGTGTACTCTCCTCCTGAAGGAGTTTCAGAACTTCGCGTTCGTTATAAGGGATCATAATCTCTCGTATCTGTATGTTTATTTATGGTTTCAAATTCAGGTTATTCATCGCCTCTAGTAAGGACGGATCATATTTATAAATGTCCTCACAATACCTCAAATTATTATCGGTAGACAGATAAACCGTCTGATAATCTATAAATAAAGGTATATATTGTTCCAAACTATAATGTTTCAATTCACGATAAGCCGCACTGATGGGCAGCTTCTTTCCCTCTTCACTCACCGGCTTGATATCCATTGCAATACGAATACGGTCTTCCAACAATTCATCCGGCTCTTTCAACAGGAAGAACGCGAAGTCGAGTGCTTTTTGAAGACGGACGCAACCGTGGCTCACCGCACGATTATTCCGTGTAAAAGCCCACCGTGACGGAGTGTCATGCAGATATACGGAATGAGGATTGGGAAAACGGAAGATGATACGTCCCAACGAATTCCCGGTTTTGTTATCCTGCTTCACCGTATAAGGCACACCACTTCCTGCATACTTCGCCCATTTAATACTGTGGGGATCTACCTGGAGTCCATTCTTATCGTATACCTTCATGCGGTTACGGGTAAAATACGTCGTATCTCTGCGGTAAGTAGGAATGATCTCTTTCCGAATTATGCTTTGAGGCACATTCCAGTAAGGATTCAGTTCCATATAATAAATCCTGCTTGACAATAGAGGAGTTTTATTCTTCACAGTCCCTACACAAATACGCATCTCCAGGATAGAGTCTGTTTCTTCGTTGACGGCCTGCAACATAAATGCCGCCACATTAGCTATCACATATTTTCGTCCTTTATCCAATGCATATTGCCAACGTGCCCGCTCCATGTTTACCAATAGGCGGTCGCGATAATAATCCGTAGTATCTGTCACTCCCCAGCCATTCACACGAACCAGCTCTTCCTGCATCTTATGATAAAGCGGGGAAGCGGGTTGCGCCCGGTGAAAAGCGGCGTTAGGATTTGCACGCAAAGAGTCGAGAGCGGCCATTGCAAACTTCACGTCACATTGTTTTAAAGGAATGTGGTCGATCGAATCATTCCATCTGCGCTCCGGAGGCAAGAATCCGAATTTCAATTGACACACATACGAAAGATAGGCGGCTGTTAACTGATACTCCACGTCTGCCAGCAGACGGTTCATCGTTTTCCCTTCACGCAGTTTCAAGGTTCGTATCTGTTGCAATTCCTCACGGATGCTATCGACAGGATACAGATTCGGATTAACTCCATGTTGTGAAATGTTTCCTAACCAGAATAACATCGAGTCTGCCACCTGTACGGCAGGTTTATCGGATATGAGAGAATCGTTCAGCCAAAAGAATTCATCCTTTTCCTGATAATGTGCCAGCAAAACCGAATCCCAGGGAGTTACCGGATTTTCGTTCAGGCCAATACGAATCATCTGATGAATGCTGTCTGCATTTATTTGATAAGCAGGATAGAACAGTTCCTGGAGGGAAGACAAAGAATCCGGTATCGGAGATTGAGGTTTCTCTTTTTTACAGGCTGCCAGGCAACCAAAGAGCAGGATGATTACTCCCCAAAGCAGTCGACTACTTTTCATAGACAGTTCCTCCATCAACGTCAATACACAAATTTTCTTTCGCTAAAATGGTTTGTGGAAAAATGGCGGACGCTTCATGAAGTAAAACAGATTCATCTTCATAACGGGCTGAAAAGTGTCCGATCACCAATTGTTTCACATTGGCGTCCAAAGCTAGTTGCGCGGCTTGTGCAGCAGTGGTATGATAAGTTTCCTTAGCGCGTGCCTGCTCGGTCTGTGCAAAGGTGGCCTCATGGAAAAGCAAATCTACATTTTTAATTTGTTCAGCAAGGGACGGACGATAGATTGTATCGGAACAATAAGCATATTTACGCGCCGGAGCCGAAGGGCGGGTTAAACGTAAATTGGGTATTACTTCTCCCTCGGGAGTTACAAAATCCGCTCCGTTCTTGATGCGGTTCAGTTCATAGACCGGGACTTTATAAAAGTCTACCATGTCTCTGATGATATGATTAGGACGCTGTTTCTCTTCAAAAAGGAAACCACAACAGGGAATTCGATGTTTTAAAGGGATTGTGGTTACAGTCACCGAACGGTCATCGTAAATGAGCATCGGTTCTTTCGTTTCGAATTCATGGAAGAACACCTTATAAGTCAAAGTCTTGCAAAAGAAAGCAAGCATCGGCGCAAACAACTCTTCCAGTCCTCTTGGAGAATGAATATGTAAATCAGCAGTTCTCCCTAATAATCCGAATGTAGAGATCAGTCCCAACAATCCGAAACAATGGTCACCATGTAGATGAGAGATGAAGATATGATTTAATCGGGAAAATTTCAGTCGCGAGCGGCGTAATTGCATCTGTGCTCCCTCGCCACAATCAATCATAAATAGTTTTTCACGCAAGTTTACGACTTGAGAGGTCGCAAAATGTCGCGTAGTAGGCAAAGCGGAACCGCATCCCAATATATGTAACTCAAATTTTTCCATGATATGCAAAGATAGGACATTTCACATTTAATCTTGCAAAGGAAAAGGAAATATTTCACCCCAGGGTTACACAGATTAATACAGATTTTGATAATTTATTTTTAGACATAAGAACAAAAGAACATAAAGGCAGCGCTTTGAAAATTATTTCTGTTGCTTATTGAACTGCTATTTTATTTTTTATTCTTTTGTTCTTATGTCTGAATTAAATTCCCTCTTATCTTCATTTCTTAAATCTGTGGTGAATAAAAAAAGCGCCCCCAAGCGGGAGCGCCTTTCATTGGAAAATATTCTATTCAGATTATTTCTTTCCTTCCAACTGTTCTTTCAATGCAGCAAGAGCGTCGATATCGCCCAGCGTAGTTGAAGCAGCTTGGTTCTGGATCATCGGAGAATCTTCTCTCTTGTTGCTAGAAGATGACTTCTTAGCACCAGAAGCAGCTTTCTTTTCTGCTCTTTCTTCAGCCTTAGCTACATCTTCGAAGATACGGCTGTGAGACAGGATGATTCTCTTAGCGTCTTTGTTGAACTCGATCACTTTGAATTCAAGTTTCTCATCCAACTGTGCTTGTGAACCGTCTTCTTTTACAAGGTGTTTCGGAGTTGCGAAACCTTCTACACCGTAAGGAAGAGCTACAACAGCACCCTTATCCAACATTTCGATGATTGTACCTTCGTGTACAGAACCTACAGTGAACACAGTTTCGAATACATCCCAAGGATTTTCTTCGAGTTGTTTGTGGCCAAGGCTCAAACGACGGTTTTCTTTGTCGATTTCCAATACCTGAACTTCGATGTCAGCACCAATCTGAGTAAATTCTGATGGGTGTTTTACTTTCTTAGTCCAAGAAAGGTCAGAGATGTGGATCAAGCCGTCAACACCTTCTTCGATTTCTACGAATACACCGAAGTTAGTGAAGTTACGAACTTTTGCAGTATGCTTAGAACCTACAGGATACTTTTCTTCGATAGTTTCCCATGGATCTTGTTTCAGTTGTTTGATACCCAAAGACATCTTACGTTCTTCACGATCAAGTGTCAGCACAACAGCTTCTACTTCGTCGCCTACCTTCATGAAATCTTGTGCAGAACGCAGGTGTTGGCTCCAAGACATTTCTGAAACGTGGATCAAACCTTCTACGCCCGGAGCGATTTCGATGAATGCACCGTAGTCAGCCATAACGACCACTTTACCTTTCACCTTGTCACCAACCTTCAAGTCAGTATCAAGCGCATCCCATGGGTGCGGAGTCAGTTGTTTCAAGCCAAGAGCGATACGTTTCTTTTCGTCATCGAAGTCAAGGATAACAACGTTGAGTTTCTGATCCAGTTCAACCACTTCTTTCGGATCGCTAACACGTCCCCAAGAAAGGTCAGTGATGTGGATCAAACCGTCTACGCCACCAAGGTCGATGAATACACCGTAAGAGGTGATATTTTTAACAGTTCCTTCAAGAACTTGTCCTTTTTCAAGTTTACCGATAATTTCTTTCTTCTGTTGTTCCAGTTCAGCTTCGATAAGAGCCTTGTGAGATACAACAACGTTTTTGAATTCCTGGTTGATTTTAACCACTTTGAATTCCATTGTTTTGCCAACGAATACATCATAGTCGCGGATCGGTTTAACGTCGATCTGAGAACCCGGCAAGAATGCTTCGATTCCGAATACGTCTACGATCATACCACCCTTAGTGCGGCACTTGATGTAACCCTTGATAATTTCTTCATTTTCCAGAGCAGCGTTAACGCGATCCCAAGAACGAGTAGCGCGAGCTTTTCTGTGTGACAGAACGAGCTGTCCTTTTTTGTCTTCCTGATTTTCGATGTATACTTCTACTGTATCACCGATCTTCAGATCCGGATTGTAACGGAACTCATTCAATGGGATGATACCGTCTGATTTGTAACCGATGTTCACAACTACTTCACGCTTGTTCATTGCGATTACGGTTCCGTCAACAACCTCACGGTCGTTCACTTTGTTAAGCGTACCGTCGTAAGCTTTTTCCAGTTCATCGTGGCTAACGTTGGTTACTGTTTCGCCATTTTCATAAGCATCCCAGTTGAAATCTTCAATAGGAGCTACGTTCTTTAAGTTTTCCATTAATAAATAAATTGTTTAATACTTTAATTAAATAAGACATTATATTATCTATAAATCGGGCGCAAAGGTAGGAATATTTTCTTGATTGACAAAAGAATGGCAGAAGAAAAGAGAATTATATCCGTATTTTTTGTAATATTGCAATCTTTAATTTATACAGTTTTTGCCATGGACGAGAGATTGGACAAAATCAAGGTGCAATGCGACTATTTACCGCTTATTAATTTTGCGATACAACAAAACGGTGCATCAATCATTCATCAGCTTTCTATTGAGAATACAACGCCTGCCCCGCTGAAGGACATTCAGGTACAAATCACGACAGAACCGACTTTCGGAAACGCCGCTCCGATAGCTGTGGCACAAATTCCGCCCAATGAATCGATATGCCTGTCGTCATTCAATCTCACTTTGTCCGCCAACTATTTCACACAGCTGACCGAACGTTTATCCGGCAATCTGAAAATTGAAATTACTTCCGAAGCAGCATCCGTATTCTGCCAAACCTACCCTATCGACATTCTGGCATACGACCAATGGGGAGGGCTCAATGTATTGCCCGAAATGCTGGCCGCTTTCATCACCCCCAATCATACAGCCATTGTGCCGATCATCAAGAGAGCCGCTGCCATTCTGGGGCAATGGACTGATAATCCGTCCCTCGACGAATATCAAAGCCGCACTCCGGACCGGGTAAGGAAACAGATGGCCGCCATCTACACGGCTATCACGGAACAACAGATTATATACAGCACCATCCCCGCCAGCTTCGAGGAATATGGGCAACGTGTACGGCTAGCCGACTCCGTAATGGCACAAAAACTGGGAACCTGTCTGGATATGGCCTTGCTCTATGCTTCCTGCCTGGAAGCAATCGGGCTGAATGCTCTCATTATCATCACTCAAGGGCATGCTTTTGCAGGAGCCTGGTTAGTGCCGGAGACTTTCCCGGACCCTACCATTGACGATGTTTCCCTGTTAACCAAACGGACAGCCGAAGGAATATACGACATTACTTTAGTTGAAACGACCTGCATGAACATGGGACATTCGTCCGATTTCGACGATGCAGTGAAGAAAGCGAACGGAAAGCTGACGGATGGGAACAGTTTCATTCTTGCCATAGATGTGAAAAGAGCGAGACATTCGGGCATCCGCCCCATCCCCCAACGCATTCTGCACGGGCAGGTATGGGAAGTAGAAGAAAAGGAGACCGACATTCAAAGAAGTGCCGTTCATGCCACTCCGCAAAGTATCAATCCGTATGATTTATCGGGCAACGAGACCCAGACCGTAATCACCAAACAACTGTTATGGGAAAGACGGTTGCTGGATTTAAGCCTGCGCAACAATCTGCTGAATATCCGGATTACCAAAAACACGCTCCAACTCATCCCGGCTAATCTATCCTGTCTGGAAGATGCATTGGCCGACGGAGAAGAATTCCGCATCCTTCACCGCCCTGCCGATTGGGAAAGTCCGGCGATGGACTTCGGGATTTATTCCTCCATACCGGAATCTGATCCCATGGTTGGTTTCATCAACTCGGAACTTTCACAGAAAAGGTTACGTTTCTATCTGCCCGAAAACGATTTAGGCAAGGCACTGACTCACCTATACCGCTCTTCGCGTACTTCTATCGAAGAGAATGGAGCCAACACGCTCTATCTGGCTCTCGGACTTTTGAAATGGTACGAGACACCTTCCAGCGAACGCCCCCGCTACGCTCCCATCCTGCTATTACCGGTTGAAATTATCCGTAAATCGGCAGCCAAAGGTTACGTAATCCGTTCCCGGGAAGAAGAAACGATGATGAATATCACCTTATTGGAAATGCTTCGCCAAAACTTCGGAATCACCCTATCAGGATTGGACCCGTTACCTACCGACGAAAGCGGCGTAAACGTCAAGCTGATCTATTCCATTATCCGCAACAGCATTAAGAACCAGCGTAAATGGGACGTGGAAGAGCAAGCGATTCTGGGTATCTTCTCTTTCAACAAGTTCATCATGTGGAATGATATTCACAACAATGCCAACAAACTGGTTCAGAACAAGATTGTGTCCAGCCTCATCAACGGAAAGATAGAATGGGAAGCCGCCACAGAGGAAATAGATGCAACGGATATGGACAAACAAGTGTCGCCCGCAGACATTGTATTACCCATCATCGCCGATTCTTCGCAGCTGGAAGCTATCTACGAAGCCGTACACGACAAGACTTTCATCCTGCACGGCCCTCCGGGAACAGGAAAATCGCAAACGATTACCAATATCATCGCCAACGCGCTTTACAAAGGAAAACGTGTCTTATTTGTAGCGGAAAAGATGGCTGCCCTCTCCGTTGTGCAAAACAGATTGGCAGCTATCGGGCTGGCTCCGTTCTGTCTGGAAATTCATTCCAACAAAACAAAGAAATCCGCCGTTATCTCGCAACTGAAAGAAACTACGGAAATTATCAGGCAGACACCTCCCGAAGAATTCAGAAAGGAAGCGGAACGCCTGCTGAATTTACGGGCGGAATTGAATCAATATATCGAAGCCCTGCATAAAGAATACCCGTTCGGGGTTTCATTATACGACGCCATTATTCATTATCAATCCGTGGACGTCGAATCTTGTTTTGATATTCCACAAGCTTATCTGGATACATTAGATAAAGACACATTTGCCCAATGGGAAGATGCCATCGAGCTGCTAGTCCGGACGGCCAATGCGTGTGGACATCCTTACCAGCATCCATTAACCGGTATCTCGATTACCGAATATTCATCAGCCGTTAAGGAGGGGTCCTCCCAACTGCTCACCGGATTTATCGACCTGTTGACCACCATCCGGCAGAAGCTGGATGTATTCTCCATACTTCTAAAAGATACGGATATACACCCTACACGCAAGGATTTCCAGACAATCTCCCACATCATCCGGAGAATACTCGACATTCCGGAACTGACTCCCGGATTGCTGACTTTGCCATTGCTCAACGAAACACTGAATGAATACCGGGAAGTAGTGGTTCACGGACGGAAACGGGATGAACAAAGGAAAGAGATAGAAACCGGATTCACCCAAGAAATCCTGTCCATCAACGCAAAGCAGATGTTAGCCGAATGGAACCGGGTATCCGATCAATGGTTCCTTCCCAGATATTTCGGACAACGGAAAATCAGAAAGGCAATCAACGTATATGCTTTAAAAACGATTGAAACAGAAGACATCAAACCTCTGCTCCACCGCATTATCCGGTATCAGGAAGAAGCAGAAGCCGTCCGGAAATACATCGGGCAACTTCCCTCCCTATTCGGACGCCCCGGCAAGAACGAGGATTGGAACACCATTGAGCAGATAATCGACGACATGACTTCCCTTCATTCGCATTTGTTGAACTACGCAAAAGACATTGCCAAAGTTTCGCAAATCAAGCAGAATTTGTCCGCACAACTCACTGAAGGAATTCAAACATTCAGAGACATCCATGCTCATTCTTTCAATGAACTGTATCAGCTCGCAGATACACTCACAGCCACCGAAAAGAAATTGTCCGGCATGCTGGGTATCTCGATCGAAGAACTTTATACCGATTCAGCCGACTGGATAACGATTGCCTTGTCAAAAGCCCGAACCTGGAAAGAGAACCTCGACAAGCTCAAGGACTGGTATCAGTGGCTACAAGCCTACCAAACCCTGCATAGTCTGGGAATAGGATTTATCGCGACGGAATATAAAGAAAAGAATATTCCTACCAGCCAACTTACAGACAGCTTCCGCAAGAGTTTCTATCAGGCAGCTATCCGGTATATCATTGCCAAAGAGCCGACTCTGGAATTATTCAACGGTAAGATATTCAATGACATCATTGCTAAATACAAACAAATATCCGCCAAATTCGAAGAAACGACGCAAAGAGAATTATTTGCCCGGTTGGCCTCCAACATTCCGTCTTTCACTCACGAAGCCATCCAAAGTTCCGAAGTGGGTATCCTTCAAAAGAATATCCGCAACAATGCCCGCGGCATATCTATTCGCAAGCTATTCGACCAAATTCCCACTTTGTTGTCGCGCATGTGCCCGTGTATGCTGATGAGTCCTCTTTCCGTCGCTCAATTCATCGATACGGACGCTGATAAATTTGATTTGATTGTCTTTGATGAAGCCTCACAGATGCCTACTTATGAAGCGGTGGGCGCCATTGCACGGGGTAAAAACGTCATTATCGTAGGCGACCCGAAACAAATGCCTCCTACCAGTTTCTTCTCGGTCAACACCATTGATGAAGACAACATTGAAATGGAAGATTTGGAGAGTATCCTTGACGACTGTCTCGCTCTGTCTATCCCTTCCAAATATTTATTATGGCACTACCGAAGCAAACATGAGAGCCTCATCGCTTTCAGCAACTCCGAATATTACGATAACAAACTGATGACTTTCCCCTCACCGGACAACATTGAATCGAAAGTCAGGATAGTCAACATCAACGGTTACTATGATAAAGGCAAGTCGCGCCAGAACCGGGCGGAAGCTCAAGCTGTGGTGGACGAAATAGCCAGAAGATTGAGAAGCGAGGAATTAAGAAAGAAAAGTATCGGTGTAGTCACTTTCAGCATTGTCCAACAAGCCTTGATAGAAGACTTATTATCCGACCTTTTTATCTTTTACCCCGAACTGGAAACTCTTGCGCTGGAATGCGACGAACCGTTATTTATCAAGAACCTGGAGAATGTGCAGGGAGACGAACGCGATGTTATTCTCTTCTCTGTGGGCTATGGGCCGGATGCAGAAGGGCGCGTCAGCATGAATTTCGGACCACTGAACCGGGCAGGCGGCGAAAGAAGATTGAATGTAGCCGTTTCCCGTGCCCGGTATGAGATGATTATCTATTCCACCCTAAGGTCGGATATGATCGACCTGAACCGGACTTCTTCCATTGGAGTGGCCGGACTAAAACGTTTCCTCGAATATGCGGAGAAGGGAACCCGAAGCACCATCAACAGCGTGACAAGACAACTGTCGGAAACAACAGTCTCCATCGAAACGATCATTGCCGACAGACTGCGCTCATTGGGTTACACCGTGCATACAGACATAGGTTGCTCCGGATACAAGATAGACATAGGTATCGTCGACACCGAGAACACCTCTAACTATCAGTTAGGTATTATCTGCGACGGCAAAAACTACAAACGTACCAAGACCGCACGTGACCGGGAAATTGTGCAGAATAATGTATTGAAAGCACTCGGATGGGACATCTACCGGATATGGACAATGGACTGGTGGGAAAAGCCGGACGAAGTAATAGCAACTATCCAAGAGGCTATCGCCCGAAAAAAGAGTTCAAAGGTCGGCTCTATGACAACAGCCGGAATTAACTCAACTCCGACAGAAGTGGCAGCACCTGCACCGACGGCACAGATAACCAACAATGAAATTTCATTCGTGCTCAAGGCATCGCCTGCTGCCCCTGAAAAGCAAGCTGCTTCCGTTCTTTCTACGCAAAACCGGATAGAACAAAAGTACAAGTTTGCAAAGATTACCCCATACAGTTATTCACCGGAAGACTTTTTCTTTACGGACAGTTACTCTATCCTCCTCTCCCAAATACGGAAGATTATGGAAAGCGAGGCGCCAATCAGTAAATCCCTGCTCTGTAAGAAAATCCTGTCCGAATGGGGAATCAGCCGCTTGGGAACACGGGTAGAGGCACAGATAGAAACAGCACTCGACACATTGAATATCTATCGCACAGAATACGAAGGACTTGTCTTCTGCTGGAACGACAAAGAGCAATGCGCTTCCTATTCAATCTATCGCCCGGTTTCCGACCGGGAAGCGACAGACATACCACCTGAAGAGATAGCCAATGCCATCCGGCAACTATTGACCGACTCCATCAGCCTGCCTGCGGCAGATTTGATAAAAGCATGCGCACAACAGTTCGGCTTTGCCCGTATGGGATCGAACATAGACGCTGCCATGCAAAGAGGTATTCGCGAAGCAGTGAAAAGACATTACGCCAAGATAGAAAATGAACGGGTAACGATTGCCAATTAGATTAATACCCTTTCTCCAAACATTTCAAACGGTTAATAGAATCGGATACATACGCATTGTCCGGTTCTATTGACCGCCAATAACAAAGTTCTCCAATCAGCCGTTTCAGATAGACAGGATCACTCGAGCCAATCCGGCGCTGATGTTCCGCCAAGCCTTTTGTCAGGATAAAATAGACATTCTTCCGGATCTCTCTCTTTCTGGCTTTAGGGATTGTCAGTTTCGCACCGGAAGAAACAGATACTCCTGTAATAATCTTCCTGCCATACTCATTGATAAAACGGGTCTTCTTATGATTCGGTTCGAATTTCTCATCACGGATGATTTGTTTGATCCGGGGAATGATTTGTTCTTTGGGAAACACATCTCCCGAAAAAGTCAGGTCATCGGCATAACGGGTATAAGCCAGTCCGTATTCCGCTGCCAGTGCCGCCAATTTCTTATCCATCTCATACCCCACGATATTGCTTAACGCCGGACTTGTAGGCGCTCCCTGCGGCAAGTGCCTGTACAAGCAGCACAACACTCCCAATACCTTAGACACATTTTCCGGATAACCAATCTTCTCAAATGTCTTTTTCACCCTCCGGCTCCGTATCGAAAAGAAAAAATCATGAATATCCATTTTCAAGACATACCGTTTTCCCAGATGGGGACTGGCATTATCAACCACAGAATGACCGCTCCGGAAACCTACTGCCGCCGGATAAATCATTGTCACAGATGATAATATTCGAGAATTAATAGTGGTTTGAATAGATTGTAATTCTTTGTCAGGAGCAGAAATCATCCGATAACCTCCCTTTCTTTTTCTCATCCAGAACTCCCGGTAATGTTCGGAAACATCCCGTAGAATTTCCTTCAACCGTGCCGTTTCCACTCCCAACAAGTTGGCGCACCAAACAACAGCCGATTCATCAAACTTTTGAACATACTGCGTTCTCGGAACAGTTCCCCCCAAAGCATGCCTAAGCCAGGCTCCGTGTTCCCATTTTACCTTAGTAGTCTTTTCTTCCTTACCACTGCTTGTTGCTTTCCATCTTTTATACCCCTCCTGTTTCCTGCTTGAAGAAATTATCTTATAAACAAGGAAAGCGGTGATAACAATGATCGTTATTAAAATTCCGTCCATTTTGTATATGCATATAAAAAAGAGAGAAGAGAGGATGAGTTATTTACTAAAATAAATTTAGGTATTTATACCTTAGAATTTATTTTCTAGGAAAATACCTGTGCTTATGAGGCGACTACACCTCTTTGATGCTAAATTCTGCCCTCATCCTCTCTTATACAAAGATAACTAAAATCTTTCGATAAAACAACCGGAACGAAGAAAACTATCGGTTGAACAACTCAAACGTGAACTTACAGCCTATTCCTCCAAATTTCCAGTTTTCGCTACTCACAAAAACTCCTACGTCGAAAATATGCGTACCGATGCCATATCCTACTTCCAGATAAGGTTGAAGGTGCGGCATAGAGAGGGCACTGATATAAATACGTTCATTCTGCACATAACGGGTATACTTCATCAGATGCCGGAGAATAAGGAACGGAGCTTCGTAGGTGAAATGCCCCCTTACATAACGGCGGGAGGAGTTATACCAACGTGAGTCAAGCACCTGAAATACTCCGCCGATTTCATCATTCCAACCTACGGGAAGATTATGGCGGGAGAAATTGGCAAAGTCCACAAAATACAACTCATCCTGATTGGTGAATGCTCCGAATCCGAAACGATAATAAATATTACGCATCAATCCCAACCGGATTTGATGCTGAAGGTCAAACTCTATTCTTTCATATTCACCCGTACTCTTGAACACTCCTTTAATACCTCGTTCATAATCGACCGAGAAAGTCGGGTATAAAGAATGGAGGTTAATCTTTCGCTTTCCGTTCATATAATAATAGAGTCCCGGAGTCCACTCTATCCGGATGCGGGGAGCAAAACTGATATAAGTGTTCTTGAATTTATCCATAAATTCCGGGGGCGGCATCGGATAATCACCGGTAATCACAAAACGGGAAGGCTCTACCGCTGTTCTTTTATGGGCAGAGAAACCCAGACCGATATCCAGTCCGTTGACTACTTCAACGGTATGACGGAAATTGAAATACAAGTCCTTAAAATAATCGAGATGAATTAAATCGAAATTGAAGATACTGTCCGGCATAGCTTTCAGTTCGTCCAGCACTTTACTACTATAAATACGGTTACCGTTACCCACATTCAACCGGAAGAATCCCCGTTTCTGCGGCCAGTATTCAAAATCGGCATTCAATGACCAGTAGAATTCCTTACGCGTAAAGTTGTATCCGAGTTTAGGCACAATGCGAAGTAACTTATCCCCTCTGAAAAGACGGTTATAACGAAAATCCTGTCGATAAGACAAACCATTGCTTCCACTATAACTGAATAAGAGCGGATTGATAAACGGAGAAAATCGCACACTTCCGATATTGGACAAATTGAATTTATAATCTTCTACCATCAAATCACCCATCGTTCCCCAAAAGGCCTGACTCTTGGACGGCTTTTCTACCGTTGTCGTGTCACGTCTAAGCGTATAGTCATGATATAGTTTTTTCTCACTTTCATTCAAAGGAATCGGCCGCATGATAGCAAAGGTAGAGGCGTCCGTCTTATAAGCGTTCGTGTCACACTGTAAAGAGAAAGATTCCGAAAGGTTATATTTTCTCTTCTCTTTCTTGCGCACCTTTTTTTCTTTCAGTTCGATGGATTTATAATCTAAAGAAGCGGTGTAATTACCATCCACCTTATTTCCGAGAAATTTGAAAAGAGCTTCTACGTCATAACGCACCGGCAGGAATTCATTTTTCTTGCCTACATCTCCCATCTGAATCCAACAGGTAAATGTTATCAGCTCCGATCTTCCCGAAAAACGAATTTCACGAACACTCCAAACGTTACTGCTGACCACCATATAGCCACCCACCAACTGATCGCTCTTGGTACGGGGAATAAAACGGATTCGATAATCCAGATTATTAGGGTCTCCCATCACGCTGTCTATTCGGTATTTATAGTATTTCTGTCCGTTTTTAGCCAGTGGTGATAATAAGCGTTCATCGTTCAGCAGAGATGAAGAGTAGATATTTACATTAAAGTATTCTAGCAACCCCGGCAATCCCCTGTTTCCCCTCACTGTTCCCTGGGAGGCTTTTACTTTTTGATCGTAAATATTGGGAGCCGTATAATGAAGATCACTATATGTTTCAAGCAGATATTCGCGAACCCCCTTTTGCAAACGAAACATAGAAGGTACATAACGAAGAATAAAATTCTTCTTCTGAATGTCCATCTTACCTTTTATATATAGGTTCGCACGATAATCGCTGACGATCGTTTCATACAAAGGTGCAAAAGTCATTACACGTTCTATAATGGAGTCGGCGGAGATTTCCTGATGGGTATAAGGATTCATTATATAATTATTGGCTGCCCCCTTTGGTATAAAAGAGAACAGACACAATATGCATCCTATCAATATTTTATCTCTCAATCGTCGTATCTCCTTCATTAACGCAGGCAAATATAAAAAAGAATATCGAAAAGCAATGGAATTAAGCTACTAAAAAGAGTTATCAAGGGCAGGAACCTCTTCATTGGATTAATATAGATATAAGAATAAACAAAAACGACTCATGTTTGAATGCATGAGTCGTTGATTAATAATAGGAGAAAGATTATAATTTCTCTATTTCTTCTTTCGAAATACCCGTAGATTTTATGATAATATCATCAGCTACTCCTAGCTCTTTCAATTTACGGGCTGTTTCTCGTATACCCTTTTGCATTCCTTTTTGTTCTGCAAAATCCAACGTATTAAAATAATCGTTGTAAACTTTCCATTCTTCCTCGTACTGCATTCTTTCCTCTTGGGTCATATTCGCTTTGGAGGCCAACTTTTCTAGTCGTTCAAAAACGGCTTTACGAGCCTTGAAAGGCATTCGATCAAGTGTATCCATGTGCTTTAATATATAAATCCAGCGTTCAAAATCATTTTCACATTCATCCTCTTCTTTATTAAAGTTCGGCAATTCAATAAAGATTTGCCGGAACTTACTGTTGAAAAGCTTACCTGTATCCCTGTCAGAAAGGATAACATCCGTTCTGATTTTAGAGGGTATATCCTTGTCCATCACGAAGTTCATGAAGAACACTCCATACACAGCATCTAATTGAAAGTTCCAAATTCCCTTTCTCGCTTGTTGAGTTATAGCCCTAGAGAGATAGAAGAGGGCACGGTCTTTAAAGTAAGGCTGCTCCCGGTTCTGCATTTCTACGATAATATGCTCCCCTGTATTGGTTCTGCAATATATATCATAGATAAGTCCTCGTTCTGTTTTTACTTCCGGCTGCTGTTCGTTGTTAAGGAACTGAATGTCGGTAATTACATGCTCTCCTACGAGCAAATCATTCAAGAAGTCAATTAACAACTCCTTTTCTACCTCTCTGCCGAATAAAAACTTAAAGCCAAAATCGGTAAAGGGATTGATAAATCTTCCCATTATTATGTTGTGTCTCAATTATAAAACAAAGATAGAGTTTTTTTGTTGAATTTCCTCAAAGATAGGATAAAAGAAAACTTCAATATTCATAACAGTATGGATTTGAACTAATTCATAGTATAGGAGCTTGAACTAAACATTACATAATGAAAAAACTATCTATCATACTA
>OJJD01000212.1_pt1 | contig 46402 bp, 63 predicted proteins | sample 1596011 | NCBI WGS metagenome assembly OJJD01 (sample SAMEA4350113, study PRJEB24818) | metagenome | biome: human; feature: gut; material: faeces | place: Denmark | collected 2013-09 | reverse complement strand
GCGATCAACAACCTGTTTGACTGCTTCAGTTTTAAACTCTTCGGGATAACGCTTACCGCTCATGGGCACCTCTCTTTAAGCCATCTTAAATGACTCTGAGGTGTCTGTTAAACCCGTGGCGATTCAAAGCTTATGTTTCTGCTGATGGTAAACTGACGACTAAAAACACAAGTGTAGGCACCTCTACAAAAGATCCTCTGGCAGCACTGGATAAAGCTCTGGCGCAGGTTGATGCGCTGCGTTCTGATCTGGGTGCGGTGCAGAACCGTTTCGATTCTACCATCACCAACCTGGGTAACACCGTTAACAACCTGTCTTCTGCTCGTAGCCGTATCGAAGATGCTGATTACGCGACCGAAGTGTCTAACATGTCTCGTGCTCAGATCCTGCAACAGGCGGGTACTTCTGTTCTGGCGCAGGCTAACCAGACCACGCAGAACGTTCTGTCTCTTCTGCGTTAATTTACGCTTATCGCGCAAACCCCGCTCCGGCGGGGTTTTTTATATTTAGCTTTACCCGTAACCCCCAAATAACCCCTCATTTCACCCACTATTCACCCGATTAAAACCCCTGCAGAAACGGATAATCATGCCGATAACTCATTTAACGCAGGGCTGTTTATCGTGAATTCACTGTATACCGCTGAAGGTGTAATGGATAAACACTCGCTGTGGCAGCGTTATGTACCGTTGGTGCGTCACGAAGCATTGCGCCTTCAGGTGCGTTTGCCGGCGAGCGTAGAACTGGATGACCTGCTACAAGCGGGCGGCATCGGGTTATTGAATGCCGTTGACCGATATGACGCTTTGCAAGGAACGGCATTTACCACTTACGCAGTGCAGCGTATTCGTGGAGCTATGCTGGACGAACTACGTAGCCGGGATTGGGTGCCGCGTAGCGTTCGGCGCAATGCTCGCGAAGTGGCACAGGCGATGGGACAACTGGAGCAGGAATTAGGGCGCAACGCGACGGAAACCGAAGTGGCGGCGCGTCTGGCTATTCCTGTGCAAGAGTATCGTCAGATGTTGCTCGATACCAATAACAGCCAACTCTTCTCTTATGACGAGTGGCGGGAAGAGCATGGCGATAGTATTGAGCTGGTGACGGAAGAACATCAGCAGGAAAACCCGTTACAACAGCTACTTGAGGGTAATCTCCGCCAGCGCGTGATGGACGCGATCGAGGCGTTGCCGGAGCGCGAAAAGCTGGTGTTAACGCTGTACTACCAGGAAGAGCTGAATCTGAAAGAGATTGGCGCGGTACTGGAAGTCGGGGAATCACGGGTCAGCCAGTTGCACAGTCAGGCCATCAAACGTCTACGCACTAAGCTGGGTAAGCTATAGGGGTACATTATTACCCCTGAACAATGCCGCATTACGAATTGACTACCAGGAGTTCTCATGACGGTGCAGCAATCAAAAAGACGGCCTCTAAGCCGCTACCTCAAAGATTTCAAACACAGCCAGACGCATTGCGCCCATTGCTTTAAGTTGCTCGACCGGATCACGCTGGTTCGTCGCGGGCAAATTGTGAATAAAATCGCCATCGCCCGGCTGGACACTTTGTTGGATGAAGCCGAGTGGGAGCAGGAGAAAAAAGAGTGGGTGGCACTGTGTCGTTTTTGCGGTGATTTGCATTGCAAAGAGCAGAGCGACTTTTTCGACATTATCGGTTTTAAACAGTTTTTATTTGAGCAGACCGAAATGAGTCACGGCACGGTACGTGAATACGTTGTCCGCCTGCGTCGCCTCGGGAATCACCTGACCGAACAAAATATCTCTCATGACCTGCTGCAGGAAGGGTTCCTCGACGAAAACCTTGCCCCGTGGCTGCCGGAAACCAGCACCAACAATTACCGCATCGCCTTGCGTAAGTATGAGCAGTTTAAAGCCCATACCCATATGGGACATATGCAGAAATCCTCCTGGACAGCCAGTTCTGATATATATTAAAAACGAATAAGGTGTAACAGAGTCGTGTTTGTGGAACACAGCAAACGCTTTACACTATGCTCATAAATAGCAGTCACTAATGACAATATTCGGGGTAACTATGAAATTAGCACTTCTGGGACGTCAGGCTCTGATGGGTGTAATGGCTGTTGCACTTGTCGCTGGAATGAGCGTAAAGACTTATGCAGATGAAGGTCTGTTAAATAAAGTTAAAGAGCGTGGCACGCTGCTGGTGGGCCTGGAAGGGACCTATCCCCCGTTTAGTTTTCAGGGCGATGATGGCAAGTTGACCGGTTTCGAAGTGGAGTTCGCTGAGGAACTGGCCAAGCACCTTGGGGTGAAAGCTAATCTAAAGCCGACCAAGTGGGACGGTATGCTGGCCTCTCTTGATTCCAAGCGCATTGACGTGGTCATCAACCAGGTGACCATCTCTGACGAACGTAAGAAAAAATACGATTTCTCTACCCCGTATACGGTTTCTGGTATTCAGGCGCTGGTGAAGAAAGGTAATGAAGGCGTTATTAAGACCGCTGCCGATCTGAAAGGTAAAAAAGTCGGCGTTGGTCTGGGCACCAACTATGAAGAGTGGCTGCGCCAGAACGTGCAGGGCGTGGATATTCGTACCTATGATGATGACCCGACCAAATACCAGGATCTGCGTGTAGGCCGTATCGACGCCATTCTGGTTGACCGTCTGGCGGCGCTGGATCTGGTCAAGAAAACCAAAGATACGCTGGCTGTGACCGGTGAAGCATTCTCCCGCCAGGAGTCCGGCGTGGCGCTGCGCAAAGGCAATGAAGATCTGCTGAAAGCGGTTGATGCGGCCATTGCTGAAATGCAGAAAGACGGTACGCTGAAAGCGCTGTCTGAAAAATGGTTTGGAGCGGATGTGACGAAATAATCGGCATCCGATGAAAAAAGGCGCCTTTAACAGCGCCTTTTTTTATTTCATTGCGCCTGAGCGTGCATAATAAAAAGAACATCACAACAACGAATACCGGAGGCTGTATGCCGCTGCATAACTTAACGCGCTTTCCACGTCTGGAATTTATTGGCGCGCCAACGCCGCTCGAATATCTTCCACGCTTCTCCGACTACCTCGGGCGCGATATTTTCATCAAACGCGATGACGTCACGCCGATGGCCATGGGCGGCAATAAGCTGCGTAAGCTGGAGTTCCTTGCCGCAGACGCACTGCGTGAAGGCGCTGATACGCTGATAACCGCGGGTGCGATTCAGTCTAACCATGTGCGCCAGACGGCGGCGGTAGCAGCTAAGCTTGGCCTGCACTGCGTAGCTCTGTTGGAAAATCCGATTGGCACCACGGCGGAAAATTATCTCACCAATGGCAACCGTCTGCTGCTGGACCTGTTTAATACGCAGATCGAAATGTGCGATGCGCTGACCGACCCGAATGCGCAACTTCAGGAACTGGCGACGCGCATTGAAGCACAGGGCTTCCGCCCGTATGTGATCCCGGTTGGCGGTTCTAACGCGCTGGGCGCACTGGGTTATGTGGAAAGCGCGCTGGAAATTGCCCAGCAGTGTGAAGGGGCCGTCGCGCTCTCTTCCGTAGTGGTTGCCTCGGGCAGTGCGGGAACGCATGCCGGACTGGCCGTGGGTCTGGAACAACTGATGCCAGACGTCGAGCTTATCGGCGTGACTGTCTCGCGCAGCGTGGCGGATCAAAAACCCAAAGTTGTTACGCTGCAGCAGGATATTGCCCGAGAACTGGAACTGACGGCCTCCGCGGATATCCTGCTATGGGACGATTATTTTGCGCCAGGCTACGGTACGCCAAACGAAGAGGGCATGGAGGCGGTAAAATTGCTGGCGCGCCTGGAAGGCATTTTGTTGGATCCGGTGTATACCGGTAAGGCGATGGCGGGTTTGATTGACGGTATCAGCCAGAAACGCTTTAAAGACGAAGGGCCAATCCTCTTTATTCATACCGGTGGGGCACCAGCACTGTTTGCCTACCATCCTCATGTGTAACAACCAGGTCGAAAACGCTAATGCATGAAAGTATCCAACTGGTAATTGATTCTCTGCCGTATCTGCTCAAAGGCGCGGTTTTTACGCTGCAACTGAGTATCGGCGGGATGTTTTTTGGCCTCGTGCTGGGGTTTATCCTGGCGCTGATGCGTTTGTCACCGCTGTTGCCTGTACGCTGGCTGGCGCGTTTTTATATCTCTATTTTTCGCGGAACACCGCTGATTGCCCAGCTGTTCATGATCTATTACGGTCTGCCGCAGTTTGGTATTGAGCTTGATCCCATCCCGGCGGCGATGATTGGCTTGTCGCTGAATACGGCTGCCTACGCTGCGGAAACCCTGCGTGCGGCAATCTCTTCCATCGACAAAGGACAGTGGGAGGCGGGTGCCAGTATTGGTATGACGCGCTGGCAGACCATGCGCCGGGCAATCCTGCCGCAGGCTGCGCGCGTTGCGTTGCCGCCGCTGAGCAACAGCTTTATCAGTCTGGTGAAAGATACTTCTTTGGCCGCCACTATTCAGGTACCGGAACTGTTCCGTCAGGCACAGCTGATTACCTCGCGTACGCTGGAAGTCTTTACGATGTATCTGGCGGCCTCGTTGATTTACTGGGTGATGGCGACGGTGCTTTCTGCGCTGCAAAACTATTTTGAAGAACAACTGAATCGCCAGGAGAGAGAGCCGAAATGAGTGCTATCGAAGTCAGAAACCTGGTCAAAAAATTTCATGGGCAAACGGTGCTGCATGGGATCGATCTTGACGTCAAACCTGGTGAAGTAGTCGCGATTATCGGGCCGAGCGGATCGGGCAAAACCACGCTGCTGCGTAGCATTAATTTGCTGGAGCAACCGGAGGCGGGCACCATTAAAGTGGGTGAGATTACCATTGATACCGCGCGTTCGTTGACCCAGCAGAAAGGGCTGATTCGTCAGTTACGTCAGCACGTCGGTTTTGTGTTCCAGAACTTTAATTTGTTCCCGCATCGGACGGTGCTGGAAAACATTATTGAAGGGCCGGTGATAGTCAAAGGTGAACCAAAAGCTGAAGCGACAGCTCGTGCGCGTGAATTGCTGGCGAAAGTTGGGCTGGCAGGTAAAGAAACCAGCTATCCGCGGCGTTTATCGGGCGGACAGCAGCAGCGCGTAGCGATTGCCCGAGCGCTGGCGATGCGACCTGAGGTTATTCTTTTTGATGAACCGACCTCCGCACTTGATCCTGAACTGGTTGGCGAGGTACTTAATACCATCCGCCAACTGGCGCAGGAAAAACGCACCATGGTGATTGTGACGCATGAAATGAGCTTTGCTCGCGATGTTGCCGATAGAGCGATATTTATGGATCAAGGACGGATTGTAGAGCAGGGACCAGCAAAATCCTTATTCACGCATCCGCAGCAGCCGCGTACCCGTCAGTTTCTTGAAAAGTTTTTGATGCAATAAATAGTACATATAGCGCTCGCTGGGATTGTTTCTGGCGAGTGCTCTTCGCATAACTATTTATAATTATTGCTTTATTATTAGCATTTGATTCTGTTACTTCCTTCCGCTGTTGAGTAATACTCAAGTAATTCTTCATTTGTCCGATAATTTGCATATATAAAATACATTTATGTGTTAGCTTGTTTCATATGTTTGGATGATTATCAATCTCAGGGGCATTACCACTTAGTATGCAGGATCATGATTTCTTCACCTGGCGACGGAGCATGCTGTTACGCTTTCAGGAAATGGCGGCGGCAGAGGATGTCTATAATGAATTACAGCAACAGACGCAGCACTTAGAGTTTGATTTTTACGCGCTCTGTGTTCGTCATCCGGTACCTTTTACCCGACCTAAAACGTCACTTCATACGACCTATCCCAAAGCATGGGTGGCGCATTATCAGTCCGAAAATTATTTCGCCATTGATCCGGTGCTGAAACCTGAAAACTTCAGTCAGGGGCATTTACCCTGGAACGATACTCTGTTTCGCGATGCGCAACCTTTGTGGGACGCCGCACGCAATCACGGTTTACGCAAAGGGATGACGCAATGCTTAATGTTGCCTAATCGGGCGTTGGGTTTTTTATCGGTATCGCGGGCGAGTATCCGTAATAGTCGCTTTGCAAACGATGAAGTGGAGCTCAGGATGCAGCTTCTGGTACGGGAAAGCCTGTCTGCACTGACGCGGCTGGAAGATGACATGGTTATGGCGCCAGAAATGCGCTTTAGCAAGCGGGAAAAGGAAATATTGAAATGGACGGCCGAGGGCAAGACCTCTTCAGAGATAGCCATCATTCTGTCGATTTCCGAAAATACAGTGAACTTCCACCAGAAGAATATGCAAAAGAAATTCAATGCGCCAAACAAAACGCAGATAGCCTGTTATGCCGCGGCAACCGGGCTTATCTGAGTAAATTATCGTTCTGAGTGTCAGACGCAAAACCGGCTGAGAGCATTGCTATCAGCCGGTTTCTTTTTACTGGCGGTAAGCTTGTTTAATTTGCTTAACCGTGTTGGAAAATACCGCCGCCTGTGATTGATCTTCAATCAGCGCGAGCTGTTTTTCCATTTTAAGAATCACGCGGCCTGCATCGGCTTGACCCATTGCCTGCAGCATCAGCGTTAACATGGCTTTCAGGCAGGTGACTTCATTGGCCAGTTCCTGGTTATTCTCAGCAGTGGAAAAGTCAGGCGTACTCATTTATTTTCCTCGTTATGTTTCAATGAAAAAGTGCGATGTCAAATCTTAAGGCGGCGGAGTATACCATAAGCGAGGCTAAAAATATCTGCGGTTGTTTTTTGCGCGGATTAATGTTGTGGACATTAAAATAAACAATATGTTGCAGTGCATATATTTTCTCCACATGTTGTTTATTTCGAGTATTTTCCTCGTTAATTATTGTTACAACTTTGACTGCCTATTTTGCATTCAGCGGGAGAATATGAATTTTTTGTCACTATTCTGAAACAGCTATGCAGATATAACCGTGGCAGAAGGCTGTCAGGGCTGAAAGTTTCCACTCGTCGTACAATCTAATTTCCAAAAACGAGAGCAAAATCGAAAGTCGGGCGTTTTTTACATTTCAAAGTTGAGATAAAACCCGTTAACATAGGACCGATTAACTATCGGTAGCGTTATCCCTATTCTGGAGATATTCCTTTGATCAACGTTTTTCTTGTTGATGACCACGAACTGGTGCGCGCAGGGATACGACGCATTCTGGAAGATATAAAAGGCATAAAAGTTGTCGGCGAAGCGTGCTGCGGTGAAGATGCGGTAAAATGGTGCCGCTCAAATTCCGTTGACGTTGTGCTGATGGATATGAATATGCCCGGTATTGGCGGTCTGGAAGCAACCCGCAAAATTGCGCGTTCCACGGCAGACATTAAAGTGATCATGCTGACGGTACACACTGAAAACCCATTACCTGCAAAAGTTATGCAGGCAGGGGCCGCAGGGTATCTCAGCAAAGGCGCTGCCCCCCAGGAAGTAGTGAGTGCGATTCGTTCGGTTTTTTCCGGGCAGCGTTATATTGCCTCCGATATCGCTCAGCAAATGGCGCTCAGCCAGATTGAGCCTGAGAAAACGGAAACACCGTTTGCCAGTTTGTCTGAACGCGAGTTGCAGATTATGCTGATGATCACCAAAGGTCAGAAGGTCAATGAGATCTCAGAGCAACTGAATCTTAGTCCTAAAACGGTGAACAGCTATCGCTATCGAATGTTCAGTAAATTAAACATTCACGGCGATGTAGAGCTGACTCACCTGGCAATTCGCCATGGCCTGTGTAATGCGGAGACATTAACAAGCCAGTGACCGATCAGTTTGATGCCAAAGCGTTCCTGAAAACCGTGACCAGTCAGCCCGGCGTCTATCGTATGTATGATACCGCCGGGACGGTTATCTATGTCGGGAAAGCGAAAGACCTGAAAAAAAGGCTTTCCAGCTACTTCCGTAGTAATCTTGCGTCACGCAAGACCGAAGCGCTGGTCGCGCAAATCCAGCAAATTGATGTCACGGTAACGCACACCGAAACCGAAGCGTTATTGCTTGAGCACAACTACATCAAGCTGTATCAGCCGCGCTATAACGTATTGCTGCGCGATGATAAATCCTACCCTTTTATATTCCTTAGCGGTGATACGCACCCGCGTCTGGCGATGCATCGCGGGGCAAAGCATGCCAAAGGCGAGTACTTTGGACCGTTCCCGAACGGTTATGCGGTGCGTGAAACGCTGGCGCTGTTGCAGAAAATATTCCCTATCCGCCAGTGCGAAAACAGCGTTTATCGCAACCGTTCTCGGCCTTGTCTGCAATATCAGATTGGCCGCTGTCTCGGTCCGTGTGTTGCGGGTCTGGTGAGTGAGGAAGAGTATGCTCAGCAGGTCGAGTATGTTCGTCTGTTTCTGTCCGGAAAGGACGATCAGGTATTAACGCAGCTGATCGCCCGCATGGAAAAGGCCAGCCAAAATCTCGAATTTGAAGAGGCTGCGCGCATTCGTGACCAAATTCAGGCCGTACGCCGCGTAACAGAAAAACAGTTTGTCTCTAATACCGGAGACGATCTGGACGTCATTGGCGTGGCGTTTGACGCCGGTATGGCCTGTGTGCACGTTCTGTTTATTCGCCAGGGTAAAGTGCTGGGCAGCCGCAGCTATTTCCCGAAAGTACCCGGTGGCACGGAACTCGGCGAGGTCGTCGAAACCTTTGTCGGGCAGTTTTATCTGCAGGGGAGCCAGATGCGTACCTTACCCGGGGAAATCCTGCTCGATTTTAATCTTAGCGATAAAACCCTGCTGGCAGACTCTCTGTCTGAACTGGCCGGCAGGAAGATTAACGTGCAGACGAAACCGCGAGGGGATCGCGCGCGTTATCTGAAGCTGGCGCGGACCAACGCGGCAGTGGCGCTCACCACGAAACTTTCTCAGCAGTCGACGATTACGCAACGTCTGACGGCGCTGGCATCGGTGTTGAAGTTACCTGCGGTGAAGCGTATGGAGTGCTTCGACATCAGCCATACGATGGGTGAACAGACGGTAGCCTCCTGCGTGGTCTTTGATGCCAATGGCCCGCTGCGCGCAGAATATCGGCGTTACAATATTACCGGAATTACGCCGGGTGATGATTATGCGGCGATGAATCAGGTTTTGCGTCGGCGTTACGGTAAGGCGATTGAAGAAAGTAAGATTCCGGACGTCATATTGATCGACGGCGGGAAAGGTCAGTTAGGGCAGGCGAAAGCCGTTTTTGCTGAGCTGGACGTTCCCTGGGACAAGCAGCACCCACTCTTGCTGGGTGTGGCAAAAGGGGCCGATCGTAAAGCCGGTCTGGAAACGCTGTTCTTTGAGCCGGAAGGTGAGGGCTTTAGCCTGCCGCCGGATTCGCCAGCATTGCACGTTATCCAGCATATCCGCGATGAATCTCACGATCATGCGATTAGCGGGCATCGTAAAAAGCGGGCGAAAGTGAAAAGCACCAGTACGCTTGAGACCATCGAAGGTGTCGGGCCAAAGCGTCGCCAGATGTTGTTGAAATATATGGGAGGTTTGCAAGGTCTTCGTAACGCAAGTATCGAAGAAATTGCAAAAGTGCCGGGTATTTCGCAAGCTCTGGCAGAAAAGATCTTCTACTCGTTGAAACATTAGGCCCTCTGTAGCAACATAGGGGTAATTTCACTGACAACAGATAGTTATCCGTCATATGCAATTTAATATCCCTACGTTGCTCACGCTGTTTCGCGTCATCCTGATCCCATTCTTTGTATTGGCTTTTTACCTGCCATTCACCTGGGCTCCCTTTGTTTGTGCGCTGATCTTCTGTATCGCAGCGGTCACTGACTGGTTTGACGGTTTTCTGGCGCGCCGCTGGAACCAAAGCACGCGTTTTGGTGCCTTCCTCGATCCGGTCGCTGATAAAGTGCTGGTGGCAATCGCGATGGTCCTGGTGACAGAGCATTACCACAGCTGGTGGGTGACGCTTCCTGCCGCAACAATGATTGCGCGTGAAATTATCATCTCTGCACTGCGTGAATGGATGGCCGAACTGGGTAAACGCAGCAGCGTAGCCGTATCCTGGATCGGTAAAGTGAAAACCACTTCGCAAATGGCTGCTCTGGCCTGGCTGCTGTGGCGTCCAAATATCTGGGTAGAGTATGCTGGGATCGCACTTTTCTTCGTCGCCGCGATACTGACTTTGTGGTCAATGTTCCAGTATTTGAGCGCTGCGCGTGGAGATTTGCTTGATCAGTGATCGTTTCGACGCAAATTTCAGCAAACGATCGTCAGTGGTGAAAAATATCGTTGACTCATTGCGTCAGGTAAGTAGAATGCAACGCATCGAACGGCAGCACTGATTGCCAGACGATAACAAAATCAAGTGATTAACAAAGTTACTTGGTGATGCGGGAATAGCTCAGTTGGTAGAGCACGACCTTGCCAAGGTCGGGGTCGCGAGTTCGAGTCTCGTTTCCCGCTCCAAATTTAAGACATCGGCAATAGCGGATGTTGGCTGTAAAGCCAGAAGATTTCGGCGCGTTAGCAAAGCGGTTATGTAGCGGATTGCAAATCCGTCTAGTCCGGTTCGACTCCGGAACGCGCCTCCAATTTCTTCCCGAGCCCGGATGGTGGAATCGGTAGACACAAGGGATTTAAAATCCCTCGGCGTTCGCGCTGTGTGGGTTCAAGTCCCACTCCGGGTACCATGGGAAAGAACAGAATAATCAAAGCAATAAGCAGTGTCGTGAAACCACCTACGGGTGGTTTTTTTGTTTTTGTACTCTATATTCACCATTGTTTCGCCATTCAGCTTCGCCATAAAAAGAGGGCATTACTGCCCCCCGACGACCGGAACAACTGAAATTCTTCGATTATATCTTGCTGTTTGCGAGGCGTTTTTATGACCTGAAATTTCCTGCTTCTCACTCAGCGTACCCTCAAGATCAGAAATTCCTTTGGCTTTTAGATCATGGAAAGTGAACTGGAAATCTAGGTCTGGATATTTCTCAGCAGCAAGTTTTTTTGTCTTCATCCACTGTGCATTAAAAGCATCGCGTGTGTATCGCAGACCTGATGGCTGGTGGATGACAAAAATACTTACCATCCCGCTGTTGAGAGGAATGCTGTCAGCAAGATTAACGGCATCCTCCAGACGTTTTGTCCAGGCCTTAATCTGGCTAACTGCGGTTTTACTCTGCTGAATTAAAATTCCTTCGTTCAATAATTGACTCTTTTTGAGGTCAAGAATGTCTCCCTGGCGGGCGCAACATAGATATGCCAACTCCATTGCAACTTTTACGGGAATAGAAGAAACGCTATAAAGTGCATCATATTCCCTGTCGCTAATATAACGGGTACGAGCCTGCTCTTTAAATTGCTTAACGCCCTGGCAAGGATTCATCTTCACCTTTCCTCGTTCGTATGCCCACCGAAACACCCTGGACATAAATGCTTTCTCGCGGTTTGCCTGAACTCTGCTCTTAACACCTCGTTTATCCATATATTTTCTGATGTGCTCGGGCTTGATGTTATCCGGCTTCATTTTCCCGAAGACAACATTTACCTTTGAACCGTATTTTCTGTAGTCTTTACGTGTTTCAGTTGCTAACTCGTGGAAATCGCCGGAATTAAAGAACTCTTCACAAAGTGCGTTGAAGTTAGTACCAACCTTTAAATCGTTTATGAAGTTTTCGTAAGCTGCCCATACCTGCGATTTTGTTAGATCAGGATTGCACAACCTGACGGTACGACCATCTGTTGTACGAAACTCATAAGCAGATTTTCCCCGACGAACGCGGGGAGGCATCCAGTTATCATCGGGGTTTTTGCGAGCTCTAGACATTACATATCCTTAAAGTTTGGTTCTTCTTCCTCTGGATTACTCACTATCAACTTAAGGCCAACCGGGTTTGATACATGATCCCATGTTGTTCCTGGTCTGCCGTCCTTACGTGGGATAAAAAATACCCCACTATCCCTCAGAGCTTTACACTGGAGGGAAGGGCGACGATAACCAGTTAATTGATAGAGGTCATCTGGAGTAAGAAAACGTTGGATTTGTCCGCTCATACATAGTTCTCCACTTAAACCGGCTGCACCCGGTTACTTCATTCTGTAAGCACACGATGAACAACCGTGACGGGTTCCATCGTTGCAATTGCGACATAATGGACTTTCTTTCGAACTCTTCCCATTTAGCTGACGAAGTATCTCTACTGGCACCATTACCGGCATTGGTACACGAATTACCATGCTTCTGAGTTCAGCAATTTCGTTTGCCTTTTCGAACACTCGCGCCTTACAGTATTCAGCTTCAGATTTCCACCATGCGACATCGGCCTTAAGGCGGCGCGTGCGCCGCTGTTTGAGTTTGCTGGGCATATTTAACCGCCGAATATCCACTGATTATTTGCATGTGCTTGGAAACGGCATGATGTATCTGGAAGTAATAATTCTTTAACAACCTGACCATTCTCCACGAAGTAATAATCGGAATCAGTCACGTTGTTTATGAAAAATGCCTCCCGTTCTTGTTCGCTAAGGGTACTAATTATTTTCATCACTTTTTTACCAATCGGACGATAATCAGGATCAACCCCGGCGAGCATCGCAGCAGCATAGTTATGATGACCGTCCATAAGGATAGTGTATTGCTTACCGCGCAAAATCACGGGATACACAGAAACAATGAAGCGCTTAAATCGTATGGCGCGTTCAGCGACCTTTGCTTTATCAAGATAGCGTTGACTGCTGATTAGCTTTCCCTTAATCACGACTTCACCTCCTGCTGTGGTGCTGCTGCCAGCATGGCCTCGTATGCGCATTCCATCGGGCCCGGCGCAGGTCTGTCATGAATCTGAATTTGGTTGCGCTCGTAATGAGCGGCAATACCTGAAGAAATCATTTCCGCTGTAGGCTCAACCGGCACCATCACCCAACCATCCGGAATCGCCGGAGAGTTGCCAGCCTGAAGCATGGCAGCGCGACATGCAAACCATGCAGATTCAGCAATTGCCCCCAGGTGTTTCTTTGCCGATAAAGAGTAATTATTAGGTTGATAGTATTGCTCCCATTCTCTCCCGAACCATGAATAGAAATTATCATCAGCGTCAACTACCGGCGCTGGTGGGGCGGTGTAGAGCGCAATATCTCTCCCATGCGAGTTGTCAGGGAAACCTCGAAGATATAGACCGGTAGCCTGCATGTTGGTGATTTCGCATTTTTCCGTCCACGCCACTGGCTCAGCGGTCCTACTAGCCAAAACCTCATCTACCACCTTCAACATATCCGCGAGAATGTAAGCTCTGTTCCCGCCGTTTGAGTACTGGTTATCATGCAGTAGGTGTTCACGTATCTGGTGCAGGCGATCGAGTGATACAGGGCCGTGCGCCGGGTGGTTAGTTTTCATGTTGACGCTCCTTCTTGATATTTTTCAAACCAGAACACAACCGGCTTTTCGACTACTTCAACCAAGCCAAATCGTTCAGCGGTGCGGAAGTTGACACTGCTCTTGCGCCCGCGCTCAACCTGTAGAGATATTTGTTTTCTGAACATCTCCAGCGAGTAAGAGGTTTTGAACAAGTTGCAGGGAGCGCATGCCGGAAACTGATTTTCCATGGTATCAGCGTAGATATTCCGCACCTCTCCAGTAGCTTTGAGCTTGAAAATGCCTTTTTCAGCGGCCTTCATATCCTGCTCAGATATTCTCACCACTGGCTGCACATGGTCAGCATGCCAGCCTTTCTCTGGTAGTTCGCAGCCGCAATAAGCACAGCGACCGCCAAACTTCATGCGTAGCTCTGCGCGTTGTTTTTTCGTCAGTGCCATCTCACTCCCCCTTCACGCCAATGCCAGCGGCGGTTGTGTTCGTGACCGCACTTCCCAGCAGCTTGTTTACCTCCCGAGCCATAGCAGCGTATTTATCCAAATGCCGCGTCGCCTCCAGACAGACTCGGTGCATCTGGTCAGCGCCGACGCGCTTCACAGTTACAGCCCGCGCCTCCAACTCAGCGTTGCGCTTCTCTGCGGCATCGGCTCGGCCTCTTTCGCGCTGAAACATTTTGTGAGTACGGTCTATAGCTTCGAGTCGTGCTGACGATGTATTCTCTGCGGCTTCCAGCTCATCAAGCAGCACCAGCACAACATCAGGTGTTGCCTGGTCGTGAAAATTGTTATCGTCACATCCCCAGTCGTCAGTTGATTGGGCATGAATCGCCGCTTCACGCAGCGCCTGTTTGTTGAGTGCTGTCATTGGGCTGCCTCCACTTCGGTTGCTGCTTTTTCCACGGCATTTCTGACCCAGGAATTTAGGGTGTACTGGTCTTCTGCGGTCAGCACACCAACTTCATTCTCAACAGAGTCGATAACCTCAAATACGTAATTTTCAATGCTGCTGATCATGGACTGTGCAACTAATTCACGCGTTAACTTGCTCATAGCGTGGCTCCTTTGCGAAGTTGGGCGGCGATCTCCTGCAATTCGTCGTGTATGCCGTCCAAGTACGGATTGACGATCGACTCTTCATACTGTCGGTTTTCAGCAAGTCCACCCGCACAGATGTTGTTTGAGCAGTCATTGACGACTGTAATCGCCATCTCCACACCCTGCGCCCGCACTTCAGCCAGGAAAGCGTCGGTGGCTGGGGTTTCTGACTCGTAACCATCGGCGCTGACGTAACGGGTAACCTCCTCTTCGTAGAAAGTTTCCGGCTCAATGTGTGCAACATGACAATCGTTGATGATGAAATTTTTCAGCCACACATTCTCCGCCGACAGCTCCCTGCACTTGCTCTCGACGTTAGCGAGCTGTACTGCCATGTCTGTGAGTTTCAGTTCAAGATTGTGAATAGTCGCGTCTGCTGCCCGGAACTCGCGCTGGGATTCCGTTAAATTTGAGCAAGCGTTTTGAATTGAGTAGGCCAAAATGGCAGTATCACGATCATCTGATTCTTCAGCTTTAACCTGCAACTGAACCGCCAGGCTGAAGAGATCAGCAATTTGAGTTTCTGTCATACGGTTATTGATCGTTTGCATTGGTATGTACCTGCTGAAGTTTGTGTTGTTTAACGAAGTGGGCCACTGCTTTTGACTGGCTGGCGATAATTTTTTTATCGCCTAAATCCAGGGTGACGTTCTTACCGCGATAAATTAAAGCCGAGCCGATTTCCTTACCGTCCAGCTTCACATACAGCACTTTCCCGATAATCTCTGTCGTAGGAATTGGCTGTGCTAGGCGATAGGTTTCGCGAGCTTCAGCAATGGTTTTATGTTCGTCGATTATCGACAGGGCTTCAGCCAGTGCAGTGCCTTGCAAAGTGAACACGCCTTCATCGCTGATCGTCGCCATGGCCATCAGTTCGACGAAGCGGCGAGCACTTTTAATGTTGAGTTCCGGTGCGATAGAACTGCGGGTAACCTTTGTTTTCCCCTGGGCTGCGGCTACTGCTTTATCGTGCTGGAGAACTTCACCTGCCTGTTCGCCAAACTCGCGAACTCGGTCAACGGCAACATCAACGGAAACGGCGCCGGATTTAACTTCCTGCTGAACGTCATGGTTCGCTGTGCTGAGGAGTAGCAACTTCTCAACAGTGGCCACGGATTTATTGACCAGCTTTGCAATCTCGCTGGTGGTCTGGTTGAAAGCGTTATGAAGCTCCTGAATAACAGCAGCCTGTTCAATATCGGAAAGGGGGAGTTGGTTATTACTGGTCATGATTCGAGCCAGCCGCTGCACATCGTTACCGTTAAACGGCATGATATGAATACGGTCTACTGGCTTACCAGCTTCAGCACAACGCGCATAGCAACGGCGACGGCGATGCCCTTCAACAACCCACACACCACCTTCATCACGTGCGATAACCTCCAGCGGAGGAACGGTGCCGCCGTTCATCAGATAGTTAAACAGGTCGTCATCTGCCTGGCGGGTGCGTTCGTCGTCTTCACGTTTGTTGAAACCTTCACGCACGTGGATATGTTCAAGGCTAATAAACATCCCGGTATCGGTGCGCTTGATGGTCCCATCACGGGACATCTGTTTGAATGAGTTGGCGGCCATTACGCAGTACCTTCACGAAGTTGGTTAGCGAATAACAGAGCCTGATTACCAGCGTAAACAATGCTTTCTTCTTGCTCTTCTTTCCCTATGGCAATAGTGACGTTTGCGTACTTTTCCACGCCAGTGGCCTGGATATCGCGAATAACCTGATCGGTTACTGGAGTTAGCTCGCGTAATTCTCTCTGCGCCTCCAGCATGTGCATATTGGTCGGCGATTTGGTATGACGTTCAACGATGCGGTCGCACTCTTTGGCCCAACAATTAACGTCGTCGCGTAAAACGGTGTTCTCTATGGCCAGTGCTTTACGCTGTTCCATTGACTCGCACAGCGCGACACCCTGAACATCGTAGCGGTTCGCCAGTTCATTCATCAGCCACTGGGAAGCAGGTGGCAGGAGAGGGGCAGCTTTACGGGCTGCATCGATCAGTTGTTCTCTGGTCATACGTGGTTGTAACTCAGTGACGTTCTGTGTGGTCGTCATGGTTAGTTTCTCCGTGTTATATGCGCCCTGCACGGCGCTGAATTTTGGTTGCACGAATCCCTCGCCAAAAGGCGAATAAAAGTTTTGGTTTCGTTTCAGTAAATGCCACATGAAGAGGCACTTAGTGAAACGGGCGACTGCAATTGCCGGTTAGTTTCTCCACTCAATTGAAAGCGCGTTCCGCTGGTTTTGGATTTAACGAACTGGCACTTAATGACAAGGGACAGAACGCGCTTTCAGTTGAGTAAAAAGGGCGGTACCAGGGACTTCAAAGGTTGGTACTGGTACCGCCAAGACTCCACACAGCTTTCTTACTTCCTGGTACCACGCTGGCTACGTGATTCTGGTGCAGCATGCAGGATTCGAACCTGCGACCCACGGCTTAGAAGGCCGCTGCTCTATCCATCTGAGCTAATGCCACAACTGGAAGCGCACTCCACCTGTTTCACACCTGTCACCCATAACTGGTAAGTAAAGGAGTGCGCTTTCATGTTGTGTTCGTGGGGTCTACTTCCCTCCTGTCACGGTTCTTTCCCCGCGTCCGTCGCTCATTTCCGACTGTCAGCTTGCTTGATATGGCTCATTGGCTAAGCCTCTACATAATCAGTAGTAGTCACCGTTCCAGCTTCAGGGAGTGGACATACCTCCGTCTCTCCGGCTGTCACCCTTGGCGTTTCATCCAGTTGCAGGCCGTAGCCACTTACCAGACGGACGTCACTCGAACTTCGTGTTGTGGGTTACACCTGTACTACGCGTCGAGTCCGCGCCCTGCAGTTAGCCTCTCATGCAGGGAAAGCTGTGTTAATGGCATTAGGTTGCCAGCCGAGCAGCTAAGACACATTGAAGAGAGCACTAAATGATGCTTCTAAACAGCTATCGGTTGGGCATCACGTCCGCGTTGCGGTTCGATGTGCTTATTCACAGATAATGCTCTCATCGTTGTGTGCCGGTCTTTCCCGGCTGTCAGTTCTTTATTGCCATTTGAACTCATCGGCCTAACAAGTTTTAACGGCCTTTCATGTTTGCATAGTTGCCGCCGCTGTTATCGGTGCTGGTACCGCCACTGTCCAGGACATTTATAAGGACCGTCTCCAAGTGGTAACTCTTCCAGTCCCGGTAAGAACCCTGCGAGATGCTTACCGTGACTGACTGAAACACCTGTCTCCTTATAATTAAGAATGTATCACTGCGGTGCATATTGAGTATCACCAATAGTGATTAATCGGTCAACACCTCTAGTAATAAAATTATCACTAAAAGTGTTAACTTCATGATTATTAAGGTGAAAAAAGATGCAAAAAAAAGGAGCCGATTGGCTCCTTATTCGAAGATATTTTCAGGCCATTGGGCCTTAACAACCTTACCTATTATCCTGCAATGTTCATTACATTCAATTGCTTGGTATCGTGGGCTAGGATTGAGGGGTTCAAGCCACGGCTTTCCATCCTCACGAACGAATCTCTTAAATGTCACTTCTGAATCGTTAAAAATACCAGCAACGCAAAAATCACCGGCCTCAACATCCTGTTCTGGATCTATGAGAATTAGCATACCCTCAGGAAAACTTGGCTTTACACCAGGTGGCGCGGTCATTGAATGTCCAGAAACTTCCAGCCAAAAAGCTGAATCACTGGCTTTAACTGTAGTGGAAACCCATTCCTTTGCATCTCGCTCAGTGTAAGAGCTTACAGGACAGAAGGAACCAGCCTGAACTTCGGTTAGTAGTGGGTATTCATAAACTGAAGAATGGTTTTTTCCGTTTGCGATAGCTTCAAACATTGCTGATATTTCAGCTGCAAGCGATGGGCTGAAGTCGTCAACTTTCACACCCAGAATTTTAGCGAACTGAGCTGCATGAGTTGCATTAATTGCGTTGGTCCCATTAAGCAGTTGTGCAACGCCACTCTGACCCATACCCATTTGTTCAGCCAGAGTCTCCTGAGAGAGCCCAAGAGATTTCTTCTTGGACTCAAAAATGGCTTTAAGCCTACTGGCGTCAGCCAATTGTTCGGCGGTCAAAGGTTTCTTTTTCATTCTCATAATTTATCACCGCACGGCATATTTACCAATCACCGCTAGTGTTGACAATATTATCACTAACAGTGATACTCCTTGTGTGCATCCACGAGGAAATCTAATGAAAATTATTCCGCTATCTGAATATGTTTTGGAAAACGGCCAGGCCAAAACAGCTGAGGCTCTTGGGGTTTACCAAAGCGCCATCAGTAAAGCTCTGAAGCGCAACCGAAGAGTGAACATCCTGGTTAAGGAAGACGGGAAAATCGAGGCTGAAGAAGTTCGACCTTTTCCAAATAAATATAAACCCGCTGATCCAGACGTTGCAATAACACCGTAACTGATGATCACGCACTTAGTAACTACCAAAGGAAAAACAAGATGGTAGAGCAAACACTGAAAGAAGTAGTGAAAGCAATGTGTAAGGCGTACCCAGGAGGCCGTCAGGCTATGGCTGGTGCGTTGGGCATGTCAGAAACCCAGTTCAACAACAACCTATACGAGAAAAACGGATGCCGGTTCTTTGAAGTAACTGAGCTGGAAGCGATGGAAGACATATCCAACACGTCATTCGTTGCCGACTACTTTGCCAAGCGTCGTGGCGCACTGCTGGTGGACGTACCAAGTCTGGAAGATCTGGACCGTGTTGACTTGTTCAGCCGTGCAATGCGCACAGCAGCTGCAAGAGGGCAGGTTGATCAGATTATCCAGAAGGCGCTTGAGGATGGAGTGATTGAAAAGCATGAAGCCGAAGAGATTCAGGAACATCACCGCCGCCATCTGGCAGCACGTGAAGAAGAAATCCGCGCGATTGTGGCCTTATTCAGCCGCCGTCAAAAGAAGTGACGCCAGCGAGTGTGCAGCTCCTGGCGTCGTGGCGTGTCGTATTCAGTGGAGAAACTAACGCATGAACAGTGTAACAACACAGTACCGCAGGTCGCAACTTATTGCTCGACCTATGCCGGGTGGAAAAGGTCCGGCGCAGTTCGTGTATGGGGTAATGGTATCCGGATGCTTTGAGCCTGTCTGCTACCAGTTTGCCGATTGGGTTGTAGGTGATTTCAACGGCCAGGCGGGGAAGGTCGAATGCGAGCACTCAACAGACGGTTCAAAGACAACTACGGCGTCCCAGTCAGGGTTATCCGGTGGGAGCCAGAAACTCAACGGGTTATATACCTGCGCGACGGATACGAGCATGAGTGCTTCAGTCCTCTCGAACAGTTTCAGCGTAAATTCAGGGAAATAGAGGATCAGAATGAGCCTGTTAATGACATCCCGGCCAATAGTAATTAATCCTGACCTTGCATACAGCATTGGCCTGAATGAGGCGATTGCTTTGCAGCAGATTAATTACTGGCTGCAAGAAACCAAATCAGGCATGGAAAGTGATGGTGTTCGCTGGATTTACAACACGACAGAACAGTGGCTGGAGCAGTTTCCGTTCTGGTCTGAGTCGACCCTGAAGCGTACCTTCACCCGCCTGAAGACACTCGGCGTGCTCAAAATTGAGCAGCTGAACAAGTCTCAACGCGACATGACAAACTTCTACACGATCAACTATGAAAGCGAGCTTTTAGATGAAGTCAAAGTGACCGAATCGAAGAGGTCAAAATGCGCTGTTCCATCAGGTCAAAATGACACGATGGAAGAGGTCAAAGTGACACGCTCCATCAGGTCAAAACGAACCGATGTCATCAGGTCAAAATGCACTGATGATCCTACAGAGAATACAACAGAGAGTACTACAGAGAATAAAACCCCTTCTTGTCCGGAAGCTTCGCAACCGGACGCTTTGGTTAATCCAAATGATTTTCTGTCTCGTCATCCAACAGCGGTGGTTTTCAGTGCAGCAAAACGCCAATGGGGAACTCAGGAAGATTTAACCTGCGCAGAATGGATCTGGGGAAAGATTATCCGACTTTACGAACAAGCTGCTGAGTCTGACGGTGAACTGGTTCGCCCTAAAGAACCTAACTGGGTTTCCTGGGCTAACGAGGTTCGTCTGATGTGCACTCAGGATAATCGCAATCACCGCCAGATCTGCGAGCTGTACGGTCGTGTAAATCGTGATCCCTTCTGGTGCAAAAACATTCTCAGTCCTTCGAAGTTGCGTGAAAAATGGGATGAGTTGTCTCTGAAGTTATCAGCGTCGGCGAGCAAACATGAGGTTCGAGAGGACCCAATGTTTAAATCCAAATACGAATGCGATACACGCATTCCTGAAGGATTCAGGGGGTAACGATGAGCATTCTGAAAATGGTCCAGATGTTTATTGCCATGAACCCAGGCTCCACGACCAGGGACATTATCGAAGGTCTGACTCAGTTCAGCCAGGACAGGCTCCAACTCGCCGTTTGCCGCCTGCATGGTTCTGGGATGGCAACGCGTAAACGAGACGGGCGACAATTCCGTTACTACGCGGAACCGCCAGCAGATTGCCACTTCGAAGTGTTTGAACCAACTCCTGAAGTCAGCGCCTTGATGGAAACGGCGAAAGGTCTGGAGTCGAAAGGTCTCTTTCACCGTGCCGCGACGATTTACATGGAGGCGTTCAGCGCATCAGCCATTGAATCAGAGCGAGCAGCAATACTGGCAGAACGTCAGCGCTGCCTTGGCCTGGCTAAACCAGCAGTTATTACCGAAGACGGATGCTATCTGGCTGGTCGATTTTCGGGGGGCCGTTAATGAACTATTCACTGATTTACGCCGATCCACCGTGGGAATACGGGAACACTATCAGCAATGGCGCAGCGGAAAACCATTACGGCACGATGAAACTCATCGACATTAAACGCCTTCCTGTCTGGGAACTGGCCTCCGAAGATTCAGTTCTGGCCATGTGGTTCACCGGTACACATACCCGTGAAGCGATCGAACTTGCTGAGGCATGGGGTTTTAAGGTTCGGACCATGAAGGGATTCACATGGGTGAAGTTCAACTCACTGGCTGAGCAGCACATCAACAAAGCGCTTCAGGCTGGTGGTGTAGAGGACTTTTACGACTTCCTTGACCTGTTGAATGCTCAGACCCGAATGAACGGTGGTAACTATACCCGCGCCAATACTGAGGATCTGCTGATTGCCACCAGAGGGAAAGGACTGGAGCGTCAGAATGCCAGCGTAAAACAGGTTATCTACAGCCCACTCGGTGAGCACAGCCAGAAGCCAGCAGAAGTGCGTTACCGTCTGGAGCAGTTGTACGGTGATGTGCCTCGCATTGAGTTGTTCAGCCGCTGCGCTGCACCCGGCTGGCATCACTGGGGAAATCAGGCAGAAAACCCTGATGTAATCATGTCTCCTGGTTACGTTGGTAAACCTGCTCCGCTGCTGGAGGTGGCTTATGCAGGATGTTGAGGCACGAAACGCGCTTCGTAACATCGCCAGAAGATGCAACGAGGAAATAACCGCTAAACGCAAGGCTAACCCTGGTATGAATTGTGACGAAATAGCCAGGCCAATTTTTAACGGTGCTATGGTGATGGTTAAGCAGCTTGGCTTTACGCCATCACATTTGTATCTCGAAGTCGGGATTCTGAACAAGCGGATTAAGGAGCGCTGAAGTGAACAAACTTACCGTGAGACAAAGTGAAGTACTTGGTTCGATCGTGAACTATCAGCGCCGGTTTGGATTCCCACCAACGATATGTGAACTGGCAGGGCTAATTGGTTGCTCATCACCAAACGCGGCAGCGGAGCATGTGAAGGCCATAGCGAAGAAGGGATATCTCTCAGTTGTACCTGGAGTATCCAGGGGGATTACCGTTATTTCAGGAAATGATGAGACAGATGCGATATCGATCATCAAGTCACTCATTAACGGTGATAGTGATTCAAGAGAACGCGCCTTGTCATGGCTGAAAGCGAGAGGTGTCCAGCAATGAAATTAACGTTGCCATTCCCGCCAACAGTTAACACCTATTACCGGTCCCCTGATCGTGGAGCGTTAAAGGGTAAGCATTTGATAAGCGAGATGGGGAGGAAGTTCAAAAAGAACGTTTATGCCTCTGTTGTGCAGCAGTACGGCGGCATACCGAAACCAGTTAACGTCAACGTTGAGGTAAACATAGTTCTTTTCCCGCCAGATAACAGACGGCGGGATCTGGACAACTACAACAAAGCGCTGTTCGACGCACTGACGAATGCCAGAGTCTGGGAAGACGACAGTCAGGTTAAACGGATGGCTATCGAGTGGGGACCGGTAGTAAAGCCTGGAAGGGTAGAGATAATGATCAGTCGATTTGAAACCGTGGCGGGTGCAGCCGCCTGATAAGTGGAGACATAGCATGCAACAGATGAGCATAACAGTAACGTGTCCGACCCATCATGCAGCAACGGTAGGGCAGCAGATCACCATGTCCAGCCGTGAGATTGCGAAACTGGTTGATTCCCGGCACAGCAATGTCTGCGTAACGATAGAGCGCCTCATGAACTCCGGTGTGATTGGAGGGTATGCTGCATTGCAGTACACCCACCCGCAGAACGGACAGACCTACCATCACTACGAAGTGAACAAACGAGACAGCTATGTGATCGTTGCCCAGTTATCACCAGAGTTTACCGCCCGACTTGTTGACCGCTGGCAGGAACTGGAGAACAACGGCGGAATGATTGTTCCCCGGTCACTTCCTGAAGCCTTGCGCCTTGCTGCTGATCTGGCAGAACAGAAACAGCGCCTGAGTGAAGAACTGGCAGTAGCAGCACCGAAGGCTGAGTTTGTTGATCGTTATGTGACGGCTACTGGTTCAATGACTTTCCGACAGGTAGCCAAGCTGCTTAACGCCAAAGAGCCGGAGTTTGCGATGTTCCTGATTGAGAACGGCATCATGTACCGGCTTAACCGTGTTCTCACGCCAAAGAGCAGGCATATCGAAGCAGGGCGCTTCGAGGTGAAGACGGGAACGACAAACCAGACAAATTACGCGTTCAACCAGTCCCGCTTCACCGCCAAGGGTGTTCGCTGGATTGGTGGCCTGTGGGCAGAGCATATTGCTAAGGGGCAGGTAGCGTGAGGGCATTACTGACACCTGAAGTGGCACCGATGACCGGGGTAGTGATATTTCGCCCAGGCAGTGAACTGATGCATCTGTTCAGACATGGGCGTGTTCTTATCGAGCCGCAGGCAGAGTCAATGGCTAAGTTACCGTCTGGCATGCTGCCGGAGACTGCTCAGGAGCTTCAGAACGATCCGTTGATGCGTGTCGTCTTCGAAAATAAGAAGGTCATACATCGTGCTGGTGGACTGAATTCACTGGATGCCTGGCTCGAAAGAAAAATGGAATGTCAGTACCCACACAGCGAGTGGCATGATCGCAACTACACCATCACCCGGCATGCGCCTGGCTCAATCCGCACGTGCTGGGGCTGTGACTTAAAAATTCGTGATCAGTTCACTGAAGGTCTGGCGGGTATAGCCCGTGAAAACCTGGTATCCTGGCTACTGAAGGTTGTAAACGGCCAATTAGGTTTCAGTGAGGACCACATTCTTACGCTGCCGGAGTTTTGCTGGTGGATGGTCAGGAGCGACCTGGCTGATGAGATACCTGAAGCCGTAGCCCATAAAGCTCTTCGTCTGAAGGAAGATACTCACCAGTCGGTAACTCGTGAAAGCGATATTGTTCCGACATTACCTGCTCAACAACTGGTGCAGGAGAAAGCGAAAAAGATAGTGGCGATGAAGGTAGACCCGGAGACGCCAGAATCATTCATGCTTAAACCCAAGCGTCGCCGCTGGGTGAATGAGAAATACACGAGATGGGTTAAGGCCCAGCCGTGCGTCTGCTGTAACAAGCAAGCTGACGACCCCCACCACCTGATTGGCCACGGGCAGGGTGGAATGGGTACAAAGGCACACGACCTGTTTGTGATTCCTCTGTGCAGAGAGCATCACGACGAGTTGCATGCTGATCCTGTGGCATTTGAAGCGAAATACTGTGACCAACTGGTCCTGGTGTTTCGGGTTATAGATCGTGCGCTGGCAATCGGCGTGCTTGCATGAAAAGTGGAGATAACATGCGCGATATTCAGATGGTGTTAGAGCGATGGGGCGGTTGGGCATCAAGCGATAATTCTGGTGTGGATTACTCCCCAATCGCGGCAGGATTCAAGGGACTTTTACCGCAGACAAGTAAAACCAGATTGTCATGTACTGATGATGATGCGCTTATCATTGAAGGTTGCTTGGCACGACTGAAAAGCCGAAAGCCATATGAGCATTCGCTGCTTGTCGCTCACTACCTGTACGGTATCTCGAAGCGGAAGATAGCTAAAGCGAGAAAGAAGGATGAGAAACTGATACGCATCGAGATACAGATGGCCGAGGGGTTTATTGATGGCTGCCTCTCGATGCTAGAAATTCGTTTAGAGATGGACCCGGAAGTCAAAGATTGATGCTTGAAGCCCGATTACTCGGGCTTTTTCTCCACGTCTCGAACATAGAGAATTACTGCTGATTTAATGTCACCATCGACGTGTTTTGCGTTAATACTCAGATGAACAGGTTTTCTTTCCCATTCAGCTCGCTGCAACGCTTCTTTATTTCCGGATTCATCAAGGAATACATCCTGAACTACGCAGGTTAGGCGTTGGTCGGTATCGACACGACGAACCTTAACTTTGAAGCTCTCTGGATCAGTGTTATTAACTTCTTCAATCCGGTAAATACCATCGATTCTCATTTCTGATGAGCGTCTACGAGCATTAGTAACTAACTCTTTCGCCATTTCAGAGTCAATAGTAACGCCATCAATTTGGGCGCTATCTGAACGCACAAAGGATTTAACCATCTGGGTTTTAGCGTCATACGACATACGGTCCATGTTATCGAGAAGCGGCTTTTCTGCAACCATTTCAGAAATGACTCGCAGGCGTTTAGTTTCTTGCTCGCTCATGATCTGCATAGTCCGGAGATGTTCTTTCTCTCCATCCTTAGCAATTTCTGCAAGGCGAGTATCTTTGCGGTTGTCCAAGAACCGTTTAAATACTGTTACTCCGCCCCAGATGACTGCTGCGCCGAGAACAGTAAACATGATCTCAGTTGCGTTCATTTTACCAACAAGTTCCTGTGTGAGTTTGGTTAAAAAACCATCAATGTTAATTTCTACTATTGAAGAACCTTGTTCTACCGTAACTTCAATTTCCAGGGCGTCAAGTTCTTCTTTGGTCAGTTTGCGGACGTCAGGGACACCGTACTTGGCAAGGGCATATGATTTGTTGATTTGAGCCTGCATTTCAACAAAACCCTTCATAACTGAAGGTGTAATGGATCTGTTAAATTTCTCACCGGTTAACTTGATGGTAAGGTTTGGCCATCCATTGAAACTTAAGCTGTCAGGTAAACCATAACCATCAAGATAGCTTTCAAGCAAATCGAAGGCTTGCTGCTCAGATTCAATGTCCACATGAATCTCATCAAACTTATCCAAAAGTATGTCCTCATTCTAAGCCAACTGTCACCGTGAGGTTTGGCAACGCCTGCTTTTCTTTTAGTTTTTAGCTGTGTAGCAAGAAAATAATGGAAAAACAGATAAAAAGCACTAACGCGGTCCGCATTTTGTGGATTATTGTGTTAAGAGTGGTCACTTAGACACGTACTTAACATCATTTAAAAACCTCGCTGCAGCGGGGTTTTGTCGTATTCAGGGCTGCCAATTGGTGGTCCTTTTTATTTCCCCTCATTCTGAGAGGACTCACAGCAATAAGAGGGGGGCTTAATGTCCGATCCTGTTTCTGGCACTACGGTCGCGGCTGGTGGCCTGATGGGAGCCAGCGTATTTGGTCTTGCAACCGGTATTGATTATGGCGTGGTATTTGGCGCATTCGCTGGCGCAGTATTTTATGTAGCGACAGCGGCAAATATCACACGAGTACGATTGATTGCTTACTTCATGACGTCATTCATTGTTGGCGTCCTTGCTGCTGGCCTGGTTGGTTCAAAGTTGTCACAGGCTACCGGGTATAGTGACAGGCCATTAGACGCACTTGGTGCTGTTGTAGTGGCGGCGATGACAATCAAAGTGCTCACATTTTTCAACAGTCAGGATTTGGGAAGCCTGTTCAATATTCTTTCGCGATTCCGTGGAGGAGGGGCCAGCAATGGTAACAAGTGATCCGTCAGCGATGGTGAATGCAGGTATTTGTGCAGTCATCGTCCTTGTCCTGATGTTCTACCAGCGTGAAGGGGCAAGGCATCGCCCCGCCATATCATTGCTGGCGTACTTCGTTGTGCTGGTTTATGCCAGCGTTCCATTCCGATATCTGTTTGGCCTCTACCAGGAGTCACACTGGATGGTGGTCATCGTAAACCTTCTTATTTGCGCTGCCGTCTTATGGGCTCGTGGGAACGTGGCGCGTCTCGTTGATACGCTGAGGCATTAATGAACCAATCACAATTTCAACAGGCGGCTGGTGTAAGCGCCGGGTTAGCTACGCGCTGGTTTCCGCACATTGATGCGGCAATGAAAGAGTTTGGCATTACAGCTACGAACGATCTGGCTATGTTCATCGCCCAGGTTGGGCATGAATCTGCTGGTTTTACCTCGCTGGTCGAGAGCTTCAACTACTCGGTAGACGGGCTGAAGAAAACCTTTGGTAAACGCCTGACGCCTTATCAGTGTGAAATGCTGGGGCGTGTCGATGGTAAGCAGGTGGCCCACCAGCCGCAAATAGCCAATCTGGTTTACGGTGACCGCATGGGTAATAACAGCCAGGGTGACGGCTGGAAATATCGCGGTCGTGGTCTTCTTCAAATCACCGGCCGTGAGAACTACACCAAATGCGGTGCGGCGCTGAAACTTGACCTTGTCAGTACGCCAGAATTGCTAACGCAGGAGCGGCATGCGGCCCGTTCGGCAGCGTGGTACTTCACGTTACGCGGTTGCCTGATGTATTCGGGTGATGTGGAACGCGTAACGCAGATTATTAATGGCGGGCAGAACGGCATTAAAGACCGCCGTGAACGTTACGCCAAAGCAAAAGCCGCACTGGTATGAGGTCACTATGGGACTTGAAATGATTATCGGCCTGGCCGTTGCTGTGCTGGCTGCAATTGCAGGTGCCTTTGGTCTGGGTAAATCACGCGGTACTAACATCGCTGAGACAAAAGCGAACCAGCAACGCACTGAAGAACGAGCAGCAGCTACTGAATCGGTAGCCGAACGCCGGGTAGAAACAACAAAAGGAGCCAGGGATGTACAGCAGACTGTTAATCATCTTCCTGATGACGATGTTGACCGCGAGTTGCGCGAAAGATATACCCGCAAAACCTGAAGTAACAGACACGGCCTGTGACTGGGTAAGCATCATCTACCTCACTGAGCACGATATTTCCGTGCTGGATAAGCAGACGAAGAGGGACATTCTGGCGCACAACAGGTCTGTTCAGCGCAACTGCCCAAATAAAATCATCACAGCCTCGCAATAGCGGGGCTTTTTAACGATAAGAGAGTGAAGAATGAAACAAGAACAAAGCTGTGACTCGATTCTGCCGGTGGCAAAAGATTTTAAATTCTGCCTGGGCCAGCTGGTGAACCTGCGTATCAGTGATGAGTTTGGCGAGGTACAGGCCCGTTCCCAGCATGTGACAGGTGAGAACCAGTACTTTATTTACTACCAGGCCGCCAACAAATGTGCGACTGAGCGTTGGTTTTCTGAATCACAACTGGTAGCGGTGGAGGATGACCTTTCACCGGGTATGCCTGTCTTTGGTTGTGTTGAGTTGCCGGAAGATGCGGTGGTTGAAGAGTAAGGCATTACAGCAGGCATTCACTGAGTGCCTGTGATAATGTCAATTTGTGATGAATGCAGGATGCTGACCTGCGCGCCAAAGCGTCCCGTGAGAAACGGGCAAGCCGGAAACCAGACTCGCTTCGGCGAATCCCCGCCGTTCTGCGCGACAGAATGCCGTGGCAGCGCCGGCCATCACACACTTATAAGCCATCGGTTAATAGCCGGTGGTTTTTTATTGGAGTCTATATGCCACCACGAACACCAAAAGCCTGTCGTGTTCGCGGCTGTCGAAGTACCACAACAGACCCATCAGGTTACTGCGAATCCCACAAAGGCGAAGGATGGAAAGCTTACAAACCAGGACAATCCCGCCATCAGCGTGGATATGGGACGAAGTGGGAAGTTATCCGGGAGCGGATACTTAAGCGTGACAAGGCTCTATGCCAGAACCATCTGCGTCAGGGAGTTGTTAAGCAGGCTTCATGTGTGGACCACATCAAGGCGAAGGCTCACGGCGGCACTGATGAAGACAGCAACCTTGAAAGCCTGTGCTGGTCGTGTCACGCAGCGAAGACTGCCCGTGAACGGCTCAAATGAGAATAATTGTCATCATCGGGCAGGGGAGGGGGAGGTCAAATCTCTGCGACCGCGTGCCTTCCGGACTGCCCGCCTCCTCGTATTTTTATACCCGCGAAAAATGAAATTTAACCAGGAGTGTCGCTTATGGCTGGAACGGCGGGGCGTTCCGGGCGTCGGCCTAAGCCAACGGCGCGCAAGGAGCTGGCTGGAAACCCCGGCAAGCGAGCCCTGAATAAAGATGAACCGGTATTCACTCCGATTAAAGGAGTGGAGCCACCAGAATGGTTTTCCGATGTAGATGATGGTCTGCCGCTGGCAACGATCATGTGGGAGCTGACTACAAAGGAGTTATGCGGCCAGGGACTTTTATGCGTCACCGATCTTGCAGTACTGGAGCGCTGGTGTGTCGCATATGAATTCTGGCGAAGGGCTGTGAAGAATATCGCCGTTGACGGTCTTTCAGTCACCGGAGCCATGGGCGGTAAAATCAAAAACCCCGAGCTCACCGCCAAAAAAGAGCAGGAATCGGAGATGAGTTCTACCGGTTCAATGCTGGGCCTTGACCCAAGCAGTCGCCAACGACTTGTTGGCCTGGCTGGAAAGAAACAAGCCTCTAACCCATTTAAGATGATTAACTCATGAGTCGGAAATCGTACCCCAACGTTAATGCCGCGAATCAATACGCCCGTAACGTCGTTCGGGGAAAGGTTCCGGCATGTCAGTTCGTCATTCAGGCATGCCAGCGTCATATCGATGATATGGCCGCAGAGAAAAGTAAGAAGTTCCGGTACCGCTTCGATAAAGATTCAGCGGAGAAGGCCGCAAAGTTTATTCAACTGCTGCCGCACACAAAGGGAGAGTGGGCGTTCAAAAGAATGCCGATAACCCTTGAGCCATGGCAACTTTTTATTGTGTGCAGCGCCTTTGGCTGGGTCCAGAAAGGCTCGAAGCTTCGTCGCTTTCGCGAGGTTTACACGGAGATACCGCGTAAAAACGGGAAATCAGCTATTTCGGCGGGTGTGGCACTGTACTGTTTTACCTGTGATAACGAGTTTGGCGCTGAAGTATATTCCGGGGCCACAACTGAAAAGCAGGCGTGGGAAGTATTCAGACCCGCTCGCCTGATGTGTAAGCGCACACCGCTGCTGGTGGAAGCGTTCGGGATCGAGGTTAATGCGTCCAACCTGAACCGGCCAGAAGATGGCGCGCGTTTTGAGCCGCTGATTGGTAATCCTGGGGACGGCGCTTCACCGCACTGTTCGATTGTCGATGAGTATCACGAACACCCTACAGATTCGCTCTACACCACAATGCTGACTGGTATGGGGGCGCGGCGACAGCCGCTGATGTGGGCGATAACAACGGCGGGTTACAACATTGAGGGGCCATGCTACGACAAACGGCGTGAAGTGATTGAGATGCTTAACGGCACGGTACCGAATGAGGAATTGTTCGGAGTGATATACACCGTAGACGAGGGGGATGACTGGACCGATCCTAAAGTGCTGGAAAAGGCTAACCCGAATATGGGCGTGTCGGTCTATCGTGATTTTCTCCTCAGCCAGCAACAGCGAGCTATTAATAACGCCCGTCAGGCTGGTGTATTTAAAACTAAACACCTCAATATCTGGGTTGCAGCCCGAGCCGCTTTCTACAACCTGGTTTCCTGGCAGAACTGCGAGGATAAGACACTTACGCTGGAGCAATTCGAAGGACAGCCATGTGTTCTGTCTTTCGACCTGGCGCGCAAGCTGGATATGAACAGTATGGCGCGGTTGTTCACCAGGGAAATTGACGGCAAGACACATTACTACAGCGTTGCTCCCCGATTCTGGGTTCCCTACGACACAGTATTCAGCGTTGAAAAGAACGAAGATCGTCGTACTGCGGAGCGATTTCAGAAATGGGTTGAAATGGGACTGCTTACAGTTACTGATGGCGCTGAAGTTGATTACCGCTACATCCTTGAAGAGGCCAAGGCGGCAAACAAGCTCAACCCGGTCAGTGAGTCACCGATTGACCCATTCGGCGCGACGGGGCTTTCACATGACCTGGCTGATGAAAGTCTTAATCCGATCACTATCGTCCAGAACTACACCAATATGTCAGACCCAATGAAAGAGCTGGAAGCAGCTATCGAGTCTGGGCGTTTTCATCACGACGGCAATCCGATTATGAGCTGGTGTATCAGCAACGTGGTCGGGAAGTATCTACCGGGTAATGACGACGTTGTAAAACCCATTAAAGAGCAGAACGAAAACAAAATTGACGGCGCTGTAGCGCTGATTATGGCGATTGGGCGGGCAATGTTGAAAGAGCCTGGCGATTTCCTCTCATCTCTAGATCCGGACGATGACCTCTTAATCCTATGAAATCACTTATAACCGATCTTATTGGGCTTGCCGGCTTCGGTTTGCTCACGTCAGGGGTTTATCTGCGTTTTGGCCTTGCCCCTGCGCTTATGTTCGCGGGCGGCTTGATGTTGCTGGGCGCCCTGGCGATGGCCAGAAGGGGGAAGCGTGCTGCTTGATGCCTTATTCAGAAGCGAATCACTGGAGAATCCGGCCACACCGATAACTGGTGATGCGATCGATACCGATGGCCTGTTCAGGGCTGATGTATATGTGAGCCCTGAAACGGCTATGAAATTGGCCGCGGTATACGCCTGCATTTATGTGCTGTCCTCAAATCTTGCCCAGATGCCGCTGCACGTCATGCGAAAGCACAACGGCAAGGTTGAGCCTGCGCGTGATCATCCTGCGTTTTACCTGGTTCACGATGAGCCAAACACCTGGCAAACCAGCTACAAATGGCGAGAGCTAAAACAGCGCCACATCCTCGGCTGGGGAAATGGATACACCTGGGTTAAACGTAATCGCCGCGGGGAGGTGACCACCCTTGACTGCTGCATGCCCTGGGAAACCACGCTGATTAATACCGGTGGCCGATACACCTACGGTCTGTATAACGAGGAGGGTGCGTTTGCCATCAGTCCAGATGACATGATTCACATCCGTGCGCTGGGCAATAACCAGAAGATGGGCCTGAGTCCAGTGATGCAGCATGCCGAAACAATTGGCATGGGCATGAGTGGGCAGAAATACACCGAGAGCTTCTTTAGCGGTAACGCGCGCCCTGCCGGGATTGTTACTGTTAAAGGCGATATTAAATCTGAAGGATGGGAAAGGCTCAAGAAGGTCTGGCAGAAAGCGGCGCTTGCACTGCGTAGCCAGGAAAATAAAACGATGCTGCTTCCTGCGGACCTAGACTATAAAGCTCTGACAGTTTCTCCGGTTGATGCGCAGATTATCGATATGTCAAAGCTCAACCGCTCGATGATTGCCGGGATTTTTAACGTGCCGGCTCACATGATCAATGACCTGGAAAAAGCCACCTTCAGCAACATCACGCAGCAGGCCATTCAGTTTGTCCGCTACTCGATGATGCCCTGGGTGACGAACTGGGAGCAGGAGCTTAACCGACGCCTGTTTACCCGCGCCGAACTAGCCGCCGGGTATTATGTCCGTTTTAACCTTACTGGCCTGTTGCGTGGCACTCCACAGGAACGTGCCCAGTTCTATCACTTTGCGATCACTGATGGCTGGATGAGCCGCAACGAGGCGCGAGCCTTCGAAGATATGAACCCGGTCGATGGGCTGGACGAAATGCTTGTCAGCGTTAATGCCGCTAACCCTGCAGACGATTTCAAAAAAAACAAAACCAAAACCGAAGAGGAAAAAACCGATGAATGATCGCGAGACTCGCTGTTACAGCGGTGAAGTTCGTGCCGAGCAGTTGGGTGAGCAACCCACGCGGATTATCGGTTATGGGTCGGTGTTTAACAGTCGATCAGAACCGCTCTGGGGATTCCGCGAAATTATTAAACCAGGCGCTTTCGATGACGTGCTTGGCGACGATATCCGAGGGTTATTTAACCATGACCCGAACTTTATTCTCGGACGCAGTGCCTCCGGCACGTTGAGCGTTAGCGTCGATGATAAAGGCCTTCGCTACGATATTTCGGCTCCGGACACTCAGACTATCCGCGATCTGGTCCTGGCTCCGATGATGCGCGGAGATATCAATCAGTCGTCGTTTGCATTCCGGATCGCCCATGATGGTGAGAACTGGTATCAGGACGAAGAAGGGATAGTCATTCGCGAAATTAACCGTTTTTCACGCCTCTTTGATGTCAGTCCGGTGACTTATCCGGCATATCAGGAGGCAGATTCTGGAATTCGTTCCATGAAAGCCTGGCAGGAAGCGCGCGACAGCGGCGCGCTGGCGCAAGCCATTAATCAACGAATGGCGCGTGAGCGCCTGCTGACTCTTCTTAACGCGTAAGGAAAAACCATGAAATTGCACGAACTGAAGCAAAAACGTAACACTATCGCCACTGATATGCGTGCTCTGCACGATAAAATTGGCGATGCGACCTGGACCGATGAGCAGCGCACTCAGTGGAACACTGCAAAATCTGAGCTGGATTCGCTTGATGAGCGTATTTCCCGTGAAGAAGAGCTGCGCCGTCACGATCAGAATGTAATTGATGAGCAGGAGCCTGAACAGCGCCAGCGCCAGAACACCCCGGAGATGCAGGCAGAAGAGCGTCGCGCTGCTGCTTTTGACCGCCTGCTGCGTCATGGCTTTGGTGAACTGACTGCGGAAGAACGCCAGGCCGTTAAAGAGCTTCGCGCTCAGGGCACCACTCCTGACGATAAGGGCGGTTATACCGTACCGACCCAGATGCGCAATACCATCATTGATGCAATGAAGGCCTACGGCGGGATCGCGAGCGTTTCTCAGATTCTCAATACCTCCAACGGTCAGGATATTACCTGGTCCACTTCTGACGGGACCGCTGAAGAAGGCGAATTGCTCGCAGAAAACAGTGCGGCCAGTGAAGGTGATGTGACGTTCGGCACCGCGATCCTGGGTGCTAAGAAGCTGTCATCCAAAATCATCCGCGTTTCTAACGAACTGCTGCAGGACAGTGGTGTAGATATCGAAGCATACCTTGCTGGGCGTATTGCGCAACGTATTGGCCGCGGCGAAGCTAAATATCTGGTGCAGGGCACGGGGGCTGGCGCACCGTTGCAGCCAAAAGGGCTGGCGGCTTCAGTTACCGGTACTGTTTCTGCGGCAGCAGCAGCTACATTCACCTGGCAGGAAATGAACAGCCTGAAGCATGCAATCGATCCGGCTTACCGTGGTGGTCCAAAATTCCGTTGGGCATTTAACGACGGGACGCTTCAGGTGATTGAAGAGATGGTGGATGATCAGAAGCGCCCTCTGTGGCTTCCGGATGTTGTTGGCGGCTCACCGGCAACCGTTCTTGGTATTCCCTATGTAATTGATCAGGCAATTGATGCTGCTGCAGCGAGTAAGAAATTTATTTTCCTGGGTGATTTCAATCGCTTCATTGTTCGCCGTGTTTCCTACATGACCCTGAAGCGTCTGGTTGAGCGTTACGCGGAGTATGATCAGACCGCATTCCTTGCCTTCCACCGCTTCGACTGTGTGCTGGAAGATACAGCGGCCATCAAAGCGCTGGTGGGTAAAGTGGCGTAATTCATACCACTGGTTAACGATGCCGCGTAAGCGGTTTTTTTATGCCCGTCATCCGGCGGGCATGGAGGTCTTAATGCTCCTGACACTGGAAGAAATTAAACGTCAGTTGCGCCTGGAGGAGGATTATTCGGATGAAGATTCACTTCTGGAAGCCCTCGGCAAAGCTGCGCAGTCCAGGACAGAAACGTACCTGAACCGAAAGCTCTACGGTACTGCCCCTGACGTTCCGGCTGACGATCCTGATGGTCTTCTGATTCCGGATGATATCCGACTCGGAATGCTGCTTCTGGTGACGCATTTCTACGAAAACCGTTCTTCCGTTACTGAAGTTGAAAAAACGGAAATGCCGCAATCCTATACCTGGCTTGTCGGCCCGTACCGGTTTATTCCGCTATGAAGCTTCGCCAGGCGCAAACCAGCGCGACATACCTGCTTCCCGATCCGGGAGAACTGGATAAACGGGTGTTGATCCGTAAACGAGTCGATGTCCCCTCAGATGATTTCGGAACTGAGCCTGAATACCCGGTTTCATTCAACGCCTGGGCAAAGGTGGTGCAAACCAGCGCGACGACATACCAGGAAACGGCTCAGACAGATAACGTGATCACGCATTACATCACCATTCGCTGGCGCCGCGGAATTACCAGCGATTTTGAAGTGGCGAAGGGAGATGAGGTGTACCGCGTGAAACGTGTTCGTGATCTAAACAGTAAACGACGGTTTCTTCTTCTTGAGTGCACCGAACTGGGGTCATTTACAGAAAATATCGGAGGGAATTCCAGTGGCGGAACCCTTTTTACACGTTGATTTTCAGCAGCCGAACGAAATGCGCTTCAACCGCGCGCGCGTTCGGCGTGCCTTTGTCACCATCGGTCAGCGCCATATGCGTGACGCACGCCGTCTGGTGATGCGTCGTGGTCGTTCTGAACCAGGTGAAAACCCCGGTTACCAGACTGGCCGCCTGGCTAAATCCATCGGTTACATGGTGCCTAAAGCCAGTGCTAAACGACCAGGTTTTATGGCTCGAATCGCACCTAACCAGAGGAACGGGCAGGGTAACCGGCTCATCACCGGCGATTTTTACCCGGCATTTCTCTTCTACGGTGTGCGCGGTGGCGCAAAACGTCGGCGCAGTCATCACCGTGGCGCTTCTGGTGGTAGCGGCTGGCGTCTGGCACCGCGTAACAATTTTATGGTTGAGACACTCAACAAAAACAACCCGTGGACGCGTTACTACCTGACGCGTGAACTGCGGCTATCACTCAAACCGGAGAGGCGACGCTGATGAAACTGGCCCCGATTATTGCAGCACTACGGGCGCGTTGCCCGGATTTTCAGAATCGTGTGGCGGGTGCTGCGCAGTTTAAGGATCTGCCCGACGTCGGGAAGATGATTTTGCCCGCCGCGTATGTCGTGCCGGGTGACGATTCACCGGGTGAGCAGAAAAGCATGACGGATTACTGGCAAGCGATACGTGAAGGTTTTTCCGTCATCGTGTTTGTCAGCAACAGCCGTGATGAACGCGGCCAGTTTGCATCATTCGATGTTGTTCACGATGTTCGTCAGGCGCTCTTTAAAGCGCTGCTGGGCTGGAACCCGGAAGAGGGATGTAATCCGATAGTGTATGACGGCGGCACACTCCTTGATGTGAACCGCCACGAGCTCAGTTATCAGTTTGACTTTGTTGTTGATACTGAACTTGGTGAAGAGGATACACGCCAGTTCGACGAGCTGAACGCGCTTGACGAGTTCAAAACATTGTCCATTGATGTCGACTTTATCGATCCCGGCACCGGGCCAGACGGTAAGATCGAGCACCACACCGAAATCACTCTCCCCACCTGAGGAAACCATGTTTGTACAACCCATGAAAGGGCGGGCTGTTCATGACCCGGCCCGCGGCGACCTTTTACCCGAAGAGGGGCGAAATGTCGACGAAAGCCAGTACTGGTACCGTCGGGAGATTGACGGTGATATCAAAATTGTTCAGCCAGACACCGACGCTGAACCGGTAAAAAAGGCGATCGCTAAATGACTGTCTCCATGAATACTATTCCCTCCGATCTCCGCGTTCCGCTGTTTTACGCTGAGATGGACAACAGCGCGGCGAATACTGCGCAAACCAACGCGCCATCGCTGCTGATTGGCCACGCTAATACTGGCGCCAGCATCGCAACGAACCAGTTGATCATCATGCCGTCGAAAGACTACGCCATTCAGCAGTGTGGCGCTGGCAGTCAGCTGGCGCGGATGGTCGAGGCATACCGTGCAACCGACCCATTTGGTGAACTCTGGGTGATTGCTGTTCCGGATACGGGTACGGCGGCAACATTTAAAATGGCGGTGACAGGGGCGGCCACTGAATCAGGTGTGGTCAGTCTTTATGTCGGCCCCCGACTTATTAAGACCGTGGTGACTGCTGGCGATACTGTGTCTGATGTAGCTACTGCGATTGCAGCGGCTATTACAGCGGATGGGCAGACCCCATTCACTGCGGCCGCAGCTGCCGGGGTGGTGACTCTGACGGCGCGGCACAAGGGGACCTGGGCAAACGACATTCCTGTCAGTATCAACTATCGCGGTTTCAGTGGTGGTGAAAAACTGCCTACTGGTGTGCAAATCGCTGTTGACCTGGATACGCCGGGGGCAGGAGCACCGACGCTGACTGGTGTTATTGCAGCAATGGGGGATGAGCCCTTCGACTATATCGGACACCCGTTCAACGATACGGCTTCAATTAATACCTTCACGCAGGAAATGAACGATACCAGCGGTCGCTGGAGCTGGTTGCGGCAAATCTATGGACACGTTTACACCGCAAAAATTGCGGGACTCAGCGACCTGATCACTGTTGGTGACATGCTTAACGATCAGCATCTCACCCTGGCGGGTTATGAAAAAACTGTACAGTCGAATCCTGATGAACTGGCGGCCAGTCGTACGGCGAGGGCGGCGGTGTTCCTGCGCATCGATCCGGCCCGACCAACGCAGACTGGCGAACTGATTGGTATGCTGCCACCGCCGACAGGCAAGCGCTTCATCACCTCAGAGCAACAGTCTCTGCTGACGCATGGTATCGCCACGTCGTACACCGAAAGCGGCACTCTACGCATCCAGCGTGATATCACAACTTATAAGAAAAACGCTTATGGTGTGACGGATAACAGCTATCTCGACAGTGAAACGTTGCACACCAGCGCCTATGTTCTGCGCCGCCTGAAGTCGATCATCACCAGTAAGTACGGTCGCCATAAGCTGGCGAACGATGGTACCCGCTTCGGCCCCGGTCAGGCGATTGTTACTCCAGCGGTAATTAAGGGTGAACTGCTGGCGACTTACCGCCAGATGGAGCGTGAAGGCATTGTTGAAAATTACGATCTGTTCAAGAAGTATCTGATCGTAGAGCGAGACGCCAACACCCCGACGCGCATCAATGTGCTGTATCCGCCTGATTATATCAACCAGCTCCGCGTGTTTGCTGTGCTTAACCAGTTCCGCCTTCAGTATCAAGAGGAGTCCGCATAATGCCGCGCATTGCAGGTACTTGTTATTTCAAAATTGATGGTCAGCAATTATCCATGACCGGCGGTATTGAGGTACCGATGAACACTAAGGTCAATGATGATGTTATTGGCCTTGACGGCTCGGTGGATCGTAAAGAAACGCACCGCGCGCCGTATATCAAAGGCACCTTCAAAGTGCCGAAAGATTTTCCGGTCAGCAAGGTCACTACATCAGACCAGATGACCATTACCGCCGAACTTGCAAACGGTCAGATTTACGTTCTGTCCTCAGCCTGGCTGCACGGCGAAGCAAACCATAACGCCGAAGAAGGTACGGCAGATCTTGAATTCCACGGTGAAGAAGGGGATTACCAGTAATGAAAGAGCTTGAACTGAAGCATCCAGTAACTGCGCATGGTGAAACGATCAGCGTCCTGGAGTTTAACGAACCGACTGGTAAAGACGTTCGCGAACTTGGTTATCCATACCAGATGAATCAGGACGAATCCATCAAACTGCAGGCGCATATTATCGCGAAGTACATAGTCCGTCTGGCAAATGTACCACTGAGTACGGTAGATCAGATGAAACCCGGCGATCTGAATAGTGCAGGCTGGCTTGTTGCAGGTTTTTTCCTCCAGGACTGACAGCCGATTATCTCACTGACCGTTTTTTTGACTGCGCCAGTTACTGGCGCATTAATCCATTTGAACTGCTGAAAATGCCAATCAGTGAGATTCCTCTGCTGGTCAGTCAGGCTAACAGGATAGAACAGGAGAAGAAACGTAATGGCTGAGTTTGAGCTTAAAGCGCTAATCACTGGTGTGGATAAATTATCTCCAGCACTTTCACGGATGCAGAAAAACATCCGTGGTTTCAAGCGTCAGGCAGAGGAAGCTTCAAAGGGTGGATTAGCATTGGCTGGTGGTTTGGCTGCTGGATTGACTGTATCGCTGAAAGCCTATGCGGATCAGGAGAATGCGGCTACTGGGCTGAAGGTCGCGATGATGCAGGCCAACGGAGAAGTCGGCAATAGTTTTGAAAAAATAAACAAACTGGCTGTTGGACTTGGGAATCAGTTACCTGGCACGACTGCTGATTTTCAGAACATGATGCAGATGTTGGTTCGCCAGGGTATTCCGGCAGAAAATATTCTGGGTGGAGTGGGCAAAGCGACAGCATACCTTGCTGTACAGCTTAAAAAAACACCTGAAGCTGCAGCTGAGTTCGCCGCTAAAATGCAGGACGCAACTGGAACCGCGTCAGATGACATGATGGGATTATTCGATACTATCCAGAAGGCATTCTATCTGGGGGTTGATGATACTAACATGCTGTCGTTCTTCACAAAGACCAGCTCAGTTCTGAAGATGGTTAATAAGGATGGATTGAAAGCTGCTCAGGGACTTGCTCCGATCAGCGTAATGATGGATCAGATGGGCATGCAGGGCGAGTCAGCCGGTAACGCCCTTCGCAAAGTTATACAGTCCGGTTTAGACATCAAGAAAGTTAATGGCGTCAATAAAGTACTGCAACGTCAAAAGCTCGGCGTGAATCTTGATTTTACCGATGGTAAAGGCAGTTTCGGCGGTATTGATAAAATGTTTATGCAGTTATCGAAACTCAGAAAATTAACTGATGTGAAGCGAACTGGGGTGTTAAAAGCTCTGTTTGGTGATGATGCGGAAACACTCCAAGTAGTTAACGCCCTTATAGATAAGGGAAAAGACGGCTATGACCAGGTTCAACAGAAAATGAACCAGCAGGCCAGCCTTAATAAGCGCGTCGAAGCGCAGCTTGGAACCCTAGCTAACCTCTGGGAAGCGATGACCGGTACAGCAACTAATGGCCTCGCTGCCATTGGAAGCGCTTTCTCAGGTGACACAAAAAATCTGACGGTCTGGCTTGGTGACTTAGGTGAAAGATTCACAACCTTTGCAGACCAGAACCCTAGAGTTATTCGTAGTGTGGCTGGTCTTGCTGCTGGGCTTGCTGTGCTTAAGTTGGGAATTATGGGGGTTGGTCAGGCTATTACTCTCGCCAGTAGACTGGCAGCGATGACGCCTCTTGGTATGATCCTTACCGGGATCGCGCTGGCAGCGGGCTTAATTATTTCTAATTGGGATAGTGTTGGACCATACTTCAAATCCTTCTGGGAGACTATCTCACCTTATTTCGAAATGGGATGGGAGTTACTTAAAACAGTGTTCGGATGGACCCCATTAGGACTCGTTATTAACAACTGGGGGCCAGTTGTTCAGTGGTTTCAGGATATGTGGGCAAAATTGAAACCCATAATTGAATGGTTCTCTGATGGCGCGAGCGATACGGTTGCAGCTGCGAATGCAGCTCAATGGGGGGCTGGCGGTTACGGTGCTTATGGTTCCGGAGTGGCAAGTACAGGATATAACCCTTACCAGATAAAACAGGGGGTAAATACTAAACCTCAGGCCGCCGTCACGGTTCAGTTTGAGAATGCACCACAGGGAATGAAAGTGACTGAGACACATGCTTCCGGTATAGACGTAAATCATGATGTCGGCTATACCCGCATTGGGCGTACTGGAATGGGTGGGTAAGAGTTGAGTATTTTGGTATATGCTAACTTCCAGATGTTAATGGGAGGAAAGGATGAAAAAGGCACTATTAATTATTGGAATTCTCGGCGGTTTTACTTCAAATGCCGTGTTAGCGCTAAATAATGAGCAAAGTCATTACATAGCAGAGTTCAATAAACTTGTTGCTAATAATGGCAAGGACAGTGAAAACAAACCGGTTACTTCTACGTTATTTTTACATTGTGATGAGATCAAGCAGAAGCTAACTATTGATGGTGTTTCAGGGAAGGTTATAACGGAAGTTAATGGCGTTAAATATAGTACAATTATGAGTAACCCATCATTCCCTGATGATATGGTTTTACCTGACGATGTGAGCGATGCTGATGGTTGGGACTATTATTTTCAGAGTGCAAGCGGATATTTGACAATACTCACTAAAAATAATGGCAGTGTCAGAATGAGGGTAAAAACTTACAGTAATGGGAAAGAGACTGAAATAGAAAGGCCTTGTAAAGGTATTTCTAAAAGTTAGCCAAACCTCATCAACCCGCTTCGGCGGGTTTTTTTATGCCCGGAGTTACTATGGCGTGGAAAGATCGGCTGGTGGATGCCTCGTTTCGTGGCGTTCCGTTTAAAACTCAAGATGAGAGCGCAACAGCGGGGCGACGTGTAGAAACACACGAATTTGTGAACCGTGATAAACCCTATACAGAAGATTTAGGCAAGATCACGCTTCGTCCGAAGATTACAGCATATGTCATCGGCGATGACTGCTATGAACAACGAGACAGATTGATAGAAGCGCTTAATAAACCGGGGCCGGGGACACTTGTTCATCCGGCATATGGTGAGATGAGCGTCTGTGTTGACGGTGAGATCAACGTAAGCACATCAAGCAGTGAAGGGCGCATGGTGCGCTTTGATCTTCGTTTCGTTGAGGCTGGTGAACTTACTTATCCGACATCAGGAGCCGCGACGGCCAACACGCTTGTTTCCTCCTGTTCTGCCCTTGATGACTGTATTAGCGATAACTTTGAGAAGTTCGGTATGGATGGCATGCCTGATTTTGTTCAGAACGGTGTGATTGACGATGCAACCAACATGCTTGGCTATGTCTCTGACAAAATGGCGATGGTCGATTCTGGTATTTCCGCCGCCGCACGTCTCATGCAGGGGGATATCTCTGTTTTGCTCCCGCCGCCATCTTCAGGCAAAGGCTTTGTTGACCAGTTGCAGACAATGTGGCGTTCAGGGAATCGGCTCTCAGGTAATGCCAGCGACTTGTTCACAATGATTAAAAATTTTTCCGGCATATCTCTGGGCAGCGATCTGGCTCCGCGTGGAGTATGGAAAACAGACAGCAGGACGACGCAGAACCAGAAGCAGCAAAGTAATTATGTTGCCAGTGCGATTCGCACAACAGCAATAAGCGAAGCGGCTTATGCTGTCACAACGTTACCCGCGCCAGTTATCACCACAAGCGAACAAAGCCAGCAGTCCACTGGCTGGCCTTCTGTTACTCATCCTGAGCTGAATAACGCACCAGATGAAACGGCGGCGGTTGATGTGCCTACGTGGGATGACCTCGTTGATATCCGCGACACGCTGAATACTGCTATTGATAAAGAACTATCCCGCACGACCGATGACCGTTTATTTCTGGCTTTGCGCCGGGTGAAATCTGACCTTAACAACGACATAAAACACCGCCTGGTACAGACCCAAAAGACCGTTGTCAGAACGCCTGATGAGGTAACTCCGGCACTGGTTCTGGCAGCAACCTGGTTCGATAATGCTGCACGGGAGTCTGACATTGTCAGGCGCAATGCTGTGGCTCACCCGGGCTTTGTGCCGGTATCTCCGCTGAGGGTGCCTGTTCGATGAACGATAACGTAACTCTCCGTGTTAACGGTCGTGAGTGGGGGGGCTGGACGTCAATTCGTATTGGTTCCGGGATTGAGCGTTTGGCTCGCGATTTTAGTGTAGAGATCACCCGACAGTGGCCCGGTGGTGATGGTGTTGCGTCACTTCAGCCCAGGGTTAAAAACGGCGACAAAGTCGAGGTTCTAATCGGTGATGACCTGGTGGTTACCGGTTGGGTTGAAGCAACGCCGGTTCGCTATGATTCACGATCAATTAGTGTCGGAATTAGCGGACGCAGCCTGACTGCCGATCTGATTGATTGTGCTGCTGAGCCGACACAATTCAATGGGCAATCACTCGTTCAGGTGGCCGCTGCGCTTGCCAGACCTTTCGGTATAGCGGTTGTAAACGCAGGTGCACCGGGTGGCGCTATTCCCGGAGTACAACCCGATCACGGTGAAACGATTATTGAAGTCCTGAACAAGATGCTTGGACATCAGCAGGCGCTGGCCTACGACGACCCGCGCGGAAGACTGGTTATCGGCGGTATTGGTACCACGCGCGCGCATACAGCTCTGGTGCTGGGTAAAAACGTTATTTCCTGCGATACCGAGAAAAGCATCCGTGAACGTTTTTCAACGTACCAGGTATCGGGGCAGCGAGCAGGAAATGATGATGATTTTGGTGCTGCTACCACAACGGCTCTTCGTGCAAAAACAACAGATGCCTCAATTGGCCGCTATCGTCCCATGGCAGTACAGCAGACGGGGCAGTCCACTGGAGCCAGTTGCATTGCGCGTGCTGAATTCGAGGCGCGCCAGCGAGCTGCACGTACCGATGAAACCACGTACACGGTGTGGGGTTGGCGACAGGGGGATGGTTCTCTTTGGCAGCCAAACCAGCGGGTTATTGTTTTCGATCCGGTCTGCGGATTCAACAACCGCGAACTCCTCATCTCTGAAGTCTCATTCACTAAAGACAATAACGGCACCCTGACAGAGTTACGAGTCGGGCCGCCGGATGCCTATCTTCCTGAGCCCGAAGAGAGCAGTCAGAAGCGTGCTAAAAAACGCAAAGTTAAAGAGGACCCGTTCTAATGGGAGTAATGCAAAGCCTTCAGAGACAGGTTCTGGGACTCATTGGCCGCGCTGTGGTGAAGAGTATCAACGCGGCTTCTAAGTGCCAGATGATAGATGTTGAGTTACTGGCTGGGCAGCAAAAGGCGGGCATTGAGCACCTTGAACCTTATGGCTTCACTTCTCGTGCAAAAGCGGGTGCAGAGGCTGTTGTTCTGTTTCCTGACGGCGACCGTTCTCACGCCGTTGCGATCACCGTGTCTGATCGTCGCTATCGCATGAAGGGGCTCAAAACGGGGGAGGTCGCTCTCTACGATGACCAGGGGCAGTCAGTCACGCTGACACGCGCCGGGATTGTTGTTGATGGTGGTGGCAAGGTGATTACGTTCAAAAACGCACCTAAAGCCCGCTTTGAAATGCCCATCGAATCGACAGGACAGATAACGGATCTCTGTGACTCAACAGGCCAGACGATGGCCGCGATGCGTGTTGCCTACAACGGGCACAAGCATAAAGAGAACGGCAACACCACTGATGTGCCTGATACGAAAATGGAGGCGTGATGGAACTCTGGCTTACGGTAAACGGAAAACAGGTTAGCGCCAGTTCTCAACTTGACCCACTTACGCGCGCAGTGGTGATTTCGATCTTCACTCATCGGCGCGCAGACCCTGACGACAATGCTGATGTACCTATGGGGTGGTGGGGAGATACCTGGCCGATGGTGGCCAACGATCGCTATGGGTCAAAGCTATGGCTTTTACAACGGAGCAAGCTCACAAATGCGCTGGTGAATACGGTGCGAACGTATCTCCGGGAATCCCTTCAGTGGATGCTCGATGACGGTGTTGTGTCCAGGATAGATATCGATATACAGCGAACCGGTATCAACGAACTGGGAAACAGCATTGCTCTGTGGCGCCGGGATGGTCCGGTAACAATTTCTTTTAACGATTTCTGGAGCGTGATTGCAAATGGCGGACAATGAATTTCAGCGGCCAACGCTGGCCGAAAACATCAGCATGATCCGCACCGACCTTTTTGCACGACTTGACATTAATGATGAGCTTCGTCGCATGGATGAAGATGTCAGAGCCAAGGTTTATGCGGGGGCGCTGCATACGGTTTATGGCTATATCGATTATCTGGCGATGAATATGCTGCCTGACCTGTGCGATGAGTCATGGCTTTATCGGCATGCGGCGATGAAACGCTGTCCGAGAAAAGATGCCGTGGCCGCATCAGGTTTTATGCGATGGGATGGCGTAACGAACGGGCTGAAGGTGAGTGCTGGTTCGGTCATCCAGCGTGACGACCTTGTCCAGTACATCGTTCAGGCAGACGTAACGAGTGCCGGTGGCGTGCTTCGCGTTCCCGTTGCCTGCAGCGTGACAGGCACGACCGGAAATATGGATGATGGTGAGGCGCTCTCACTGGTTACGCCGGTTAACGGACTTCCTTCTGGTGGCATGGCCGATACGATCGCTGGCGGTTTTGATACTGAAGACCTTGAGGTCTGGCGCGCCCGTGTTATGGAGCGCTACTACTGGACCCCGCAAGGTGGCGCTGACGGAGATTATGTTGTCTGGGCAAAAGAAGTACCCGGCGTAACGCGCGCGTGGACTTACCGTCACTGGATGGGAACGGGAACTGTTGGCGTTTTGATTGCCAGTAGCGACCTGATTAACCCGATTCTTGATGATGCAACAGTGGCTGCAGCTCAGGCACATATTGAACCGTTGGCACCCGTAGCGGGTTCAGACCTCTATGTATTTAAGGGAACGCCAAAAACAGTCAACTACACCATTGACCTGACCCCGGATACTCCTGAAATACGTGCCGCAGTTGAGGCCGAGCTTCGTTCATTCCTGCTGCGTGACGGCTATCCGGAAGGGACACTTGAGCTGTCCCGTACAAACGAGGCGATTTCTATCGCTGCCGGTGAGCACAGCCATAAGCTACTTTCTCCAACAGTTGATACGCCAGTTGCAAAAAATGAACTGGCTGTACTGGGGGTAATAACGTGGGCGTGAGTAATGACGATTATGTCCAGTTACTGAGTGCGCTGCTTCCACCAGGGCCTGCATGGTCAGTTGACGATGTTGCAATAAGTGGCGTAGCTCCTTCTTTGTTCAGGGCGCATCAGCGTGTTGATGAACTCATGCTGGAGCTTGATCCGCGTACCACAGCAGAACTTATTGACCGATGGGAGCGGTGCTGCGGTCTGCCTGATGAATGCATTCCTCCAGGAACCCAGACGTTACGGCAGAGACAGCAGCGGCTGGATGCAAAAGTTAATCTTACTGGAGGAATCAACGAAGATTTCTACCTTCGCCAACTGGCTGCACTGGGAAAACCCGACGCCACTATCACACGTTATAACAAGAGAACTTTCAAGTGTACGTCGTCGTGCACGGATGCGACTCATTCAACTGAATGGCGTTATTACTGGCAGGTTAATATGCCTGCTTCAACGGATGCCTACTGGATGACCTGCTCGGACAATTGTGAAACACCGATTCGTTACTGGGGTGATACGGTAGCTGAATGCGTGATCAATAAACTCTGTCCGTCCCATACCTACGTAATCTTCAAATATCCGTAACCGGAGACATTATGCATCGTATTGACACACCTACTGCGCAGAAAGATAAATTCGGCGCGGGCAAGAACGGCTTTACCCGTGGAAACCCGCAAACAGGAACGCCTGCCACTGATTTGGATGACGACTATTTCGACATGTTGCAGGAAGAACTGGCGGGAGTGGTCGAAGCAAGCGGCGTTAACCTGGAAAAATCAAAACATAACCAGTTACTGACTGCCCTGAAAGCACTGCTGCTAAGCCGCGCACATCCTTTTGCAGATATTAAAGCAGACGGAGCTGCAGCAATTGCAGAGGCTCTCTCAAACCTTGGATTGGGTAACGATGCCAGACTATCAGGCAATCTGACAGTGAAGGGTGGTGTATGGGATACGTATCCAGGCGTCACGCCTCAACGTGTATGGAGCCCAAATAACAAACCACCATTGAGTGAGCTCGGTGTGGTTGA
>OJJD01000194.1_pt1 | contig 51152 bp, 58 predicted proteins | sample 1596011 | NCBI WGS metagenome assembly OJJD01 (sample SAMEA4350113, study PRJEB24818) | metagenome | biome: human; feature: gut; material: faeces | place: Denmark | collected 2013-09 | reverse complement strand
TAACGGGATTGGTAGTATGAAGCATGAGAGTTACCTCGTGTTTTGTATAAGGATTCGACACCCATATCAAAACCGGTAACTCTCAACCTTTCAAGGCTCAGTGTCAGATCAAGTCGCGACTAATACAATTTACCCCTATATTTCTAGACACCTAAATAACTGCTCGGAATAGTAGATCACTCAGGGGGGAACTCAGCCCGGTTTATGCGATCTGATCAATCGCTGAATATCCCAAATCACCAGCCGGACTGAGCAATGCCGATCATAGCACCAATACCCAGAACCGAACGACGTCTGATGCAGAAAACTATCCATAAAAAAGGACAAAAACCACGCCTGGCGACTCACCGCCATGCTGATGCTGCATCGTGGTGACACAGTCTGCCATGTTGCCAGAATGCTCTGCTGCGCCCGCTCATCCATTGGTCGCTTTTACTGGTTCACGCAGTCTGGCGCAGAAGGTCTGAAGTCATTACCGTCAGGACGTGGGAGACGCTGGCCGTTCGAACATATTTGCGCATTGCTGCGTGGGCTTGTTAAGCATTCTTCCGGTGATTTCGGTTATCAGAGTTCCCGCTGGAGTACCGAACTGCTGGCAATAAAAATCCGTGATGTCACCGGTTGTCCGCTACATGCTTCAACCATCCGCCGATGGTTGCCTGCTGCCGGACTGGTATGGCGGAGAGCCGCGCCGACACTGCGTATTCGTGCCCCACACAAAGAAGAAAAAATGGTCGCTATTCATGAAGCACTGGCGAAATGCTGTGCGGAAACCCCCGTGTTTTACGAAGATGAAGTGGATATTCACCTCAATCCCAAAATTGGAGCAGACTGGCAGCTACGTGGGCAGCAAAAGCGCGTTGCACAGCGGTACGGGAACAGTAAAGGTTCGTCCTTATTTATCAGTCTGTTAAAACACCTGAAAGCGACATACCGGCGGGCAAAAACGATTACACACATTGTCGATAACTACATCATCCACAAAAGCCGTGAAACGTTGCGCTGGCTGAAAGCAAACCCGAAGTTCAGGATAATTTATCAGCCGGTTTACTCGCCGTGGGTCAATCATGTCGAACGGTGATGGCAGGCGCTTCATGAGACAGTAACCCGAAATCACCAGTGCCGTTCAATGTGGCAACTGGTGAAAAAGGTTCGTCACTTTATGGATACCGTCAGCCCATTCCCCGGTGGGAAACATGGGCTGGCTAAACTGTATCTGGCTTCGTTGTGTGGTCTGAGATTTAACCCCATTGATGAAAGTGATGTATGAGCGGTTATGCCTGAGAGGTAAGGCCAAAATCTGTGCCATTGGCGCACTAATGAGGAAACTCGTGCACTGGTGTCATGGCGTACTGAAGACCCAAAAACCGTTTGATGTGGGCTATTTGTCTTCATATGTGCGTAGCGCATGGAAGGCGGCACTCTGTTGTTTCATATGATACTGGAGTAAAACCGCCGAAGCCCGGCGTAAGCCGGTACTGATTGATAGATTTCACCTTACCCATCCCCAGCCCTGCCAGACCATACCCGTTTTCAGCTATGATAGAGTTTCTGTGCGCGGTCGGAGTGGTCCCGACTAGGGTTTACCCGAAGTCGGGGCGTATCTCCGCGTTAGCGGGCCGTCAGGGCCGCTTACGAGCGTGTATTCAGTACGTCCAGCCAGAAGACTGGCAGCGATGACAATGTAGTTACAACATTCATAATTAAAAGCGACTCTGTTCCGGCCCTTCGGGCCGGGGCGGGGCCGCTTTTCAGTTATGAGGGAGGGGCTTTGTGGTTTCGGTTCTGCGCTGGACTTGGGTTTTTCTGGTGGTTGTGTTTGAGTGTTGTAACTAAAGTGGCTCTGCTTGGGGCCCGCCGCTTGCGGTGGGAGGTGCATATCTGTCTGTCCACAGGACAGGCAGTGAATGGGTTTTCTTTTTAAATGAATGTAATTAAGTAGTTTAAAGGAGATATAAACAGGTGTTTAAAAGATACATTGCACCCTGTAAGACTGGCGGCTGGCGCTTTATGACATGAGCGGTTGTAACCTTATGGGGAAGTCCCTTGCAGTTAAATGTGGATAAGCAAAATTCCTCGTCTGTGAGACGTGTTTTGTATCAAAAACAGGAGGGACCGGATGCACCTGAAGGTGGATGATGAGGTTGTTTTTTGTATGCGGTGCTGTTTTTTTGTTCGCCGACAGGCTTCAGGCGTGCAGATGCCTCCGGTGCGGGCCGGATTATTCAGAGGAGGTCACTTTCAGGGGGAAGCTGTGGCCAGCCGGCTGTAATTACGGTTACGTGACAGAATCATGCGCTCTTTCACACGACGCTCCACTTCGCGTTTTACCGCCTCACGATTGGCAGTGAAGCGCCCTTCCGAGATTTCACGCGTCAGCTGCCGTTTCACCAGGGTGACGATATCCTGACGTTCCCTGTTCGCATCACGACGCGCACGGGCACGTTTTATTCCACGGGACTTAAGCTCTGTCTGGTAACTGCGGAAACGCTCACGCACAAAACGCCAGGCTTTCGCTATCAGTTCATCCATACCCAGGGTATCCAGCCCCTGCTTTTTGCGCTGTCTGTTTTCCCATTCAACACGACTGCGGCGCGCAGCTGCCACTGCATCCTCAGACACATCAAGGGCAGCAAACAGAGCCGGTGTGAACGTGATGTCGGTCGGAATGTAGCACCCGATAAGCGGGTCATATTCCGTCTGGTAGGTAATCAGTCCCAGCTCTGACAGGAACGTCAGGGCCCGGGTGGCACGGGTGATGGAGAGTTTTCCGGCATCAGACTCCGTCGCCAGTCCGCACTCAATGGCCAGTGTGGTGATGGAGCACTGGACGCGGTTGGCCAGCGGATCATAGTGAAAACAGAGCCCCTGCAGCAGCGCATCAATGGCCCGGCGACGCAGTACCGGTGGCATGCGCCGACGCAGACCACGCGAACGGGCATGCGCCACATGAATGGCGAAATCAAAACGGGAGGTGAAGCCCACCGCCTTTTCCATCAGTTTTTCGCAGAACTTCAGCGTTCCTGCACCTTCACGGGGTGTAAACACCGGATTCGGGTTCTTTACCTGGCGGTAATACGTTTGTTGAAGATCAGTCACACCATCCTGCACTTACAATGCGCAGAAGGAGCGAGCACAGAAAGAAGTCTTGAACTTTTCCGGGCATATAACTATACTCCCCGCATAGCTGAATTGTTGGCTATGCGGTTTTTAGATGGCCCCGGTAATCTTTCATGTCGCCAAACTTGAAGAAGATTATCGGGGTTTTCACTTTTCTGGCTCCTGTAAATCCACATCAGAACCAGTTCCCTGCCACCTTACGGCGTGGCCAGCCACAAAATTCCTTAAACGATCAGTAATCTAGCACTGACAGAAAAAACTAGCAAGAATGTGATCCCATCACATCATGTTCCGGTGACAGGCCTCTTTCTCGATAAGCCTTTCTATCAACTCTGCCTGAGTTACCCCTTCCTCTGCACACAGACTGGTAAGGTAGTTTTTCAGTTCTGGTCTGACGAAAACCTTGATCTCTTTACATACAGATCGTTTGCGCGCAGAAGCTGCTCTCTGTCGTTCTGCTTCACTCAAAGGTTTACCCTTTCTGTATGCTCGTTTTGCGCCAGATGAGGAAGTCACTGCATTTTCTGTCTGCGACATCTCGCCTCCTCAATACTCAAACAGGGATCGTTTCGCAGAGGATACTACAGTTTTTTGAAATCAGCGACTTGAGAATTGTGACGAAGATCTGTGTTGGCGCACAAATCAACGGGGATTACTGTCGTTTAATGTGATTTAAACTGTGAAATAGTAGGTTTTCAGTTATGGAAACGCCGGGAGCGGGGAAAACTTGCTTTTTCCCGTTTCCGGGGTTGGACAACTGAGCAACGCGAAGGCGTCAGCTACGATGTTCCGGTGACAGCTGATCAGCCCCTGTTGTATTCAGCCATTCTCCGGTCATCTGCAGCAGTTTTCTGGCATCGTGGCTTCTGAGCAACGGAATACCAGCCTGCCTCAGAACCTCTTCCAGAAGAATATCCCGACGTCTGCGTTCCGGTCGTAAATGGCTGGCATCATCCAGCTCTACTGCTGCAACAATACTGAACGAACGCCGCTCAACGATAACCACATCAACATGCCACTGAGACACCATCCTGAATAACTGCCACCACTGGCGTGATCGTGGCCGGATATTCCCGTTCAGCTGGACGATATCCGCGACCCGTACCTGCGGACACAGATACCACCGTTTCATATCCACAATTCTGAACAGTCCTTTCATAAAACTGACTTCCCTTTCTGTCAGAAGCGTCTTCTGACGTTGCCAGTATTCACCGCTGGACAGTATTCGCTCTGCATCACCGGTCCGTATACCTGCCACATGCAACTGCATCAGCAAAGGAGAATGCTGATTTACACTTCTGAGGATAATCCGGATAAGTAACGCTGCAATAATCAGAACAATAAGAATAAAAATAATCAGCTTCATTGTTTATCTGCTCCTGGTAATTAATTATGCTGAATTATTACCTTACATATTTCCATATTTCTTTTGGTATCCTGTCATATAACTTTCCGGTGATTAATTCTGCTAACCGGTGGTCTGCTGCTGAATTAAATGATTCACGTTCACTGGTCGATAAACTGTCTCTGTTTTTATGAATAATTTTTTCCAGCGTATTGACTGATGAACATCGCCGTAATTGATACAGCCATTCCTGTTTTGTTTTTTCCATTTTTATTCCCGCTGAGAACAGATGAATGATAAGATTGCCATCGCTTTATTTACGGTGTCTCCATATCCAGGGGGGAACCGGATCAGCATCTGACCAGAGCCCACGTTTTTGTTGTCTGGCTTCGTTCTGAAGGACAGGCAGCACGGGATCTGTGTTGTACTGCTCATATACCCAGGCGGCCCCGGCCTGGACCATAAACTGATTAACATTCATTCCGTCTGGTGCATAAACCTGCCCGAGAATACGACCATAACGATCTCGCTGAAAATATGTGACGGTAACCGTTTTTCCTGCAACCAGTGATTTCATCATGTCTGTCGACCACCGGCCATAATCCTGTTTCTTTTCCGGCGCATCAATATTTACCAGCCTGATCCGCACCGCCTTCCGTGAGTCCATGACCTCGATGGTATCACCGTCCAGTACACGAACAACCCATCCATGAATATCTGCACACAATACCGGCCATGAAAAGATAAATAATACCAGTGGAATATATTTCCTCATGTTATTCTCCGTATCAGATAAATAGCACCTGTATTTCAGGCATCCTGAATATTGCAGCACACACTGAATAACACCTTATTTTGTGAAATTAATCACAAAATATAAAATCACGACTTAATACGGAAAAAACTCTGTGCTACTCAGAACTGTCCGGTCATACTGCCCGACCGGATATTAAAAAAAGCAAATCTCATGCATTATTCAGCCTTCTGAATCCCTGGAGTAATGAAGGCTGCTTTTTTCGTTACACCCTTCCCCGGCAGCGCCGGTGGCAGTGTTCAGCCCTTTTTCGGGCAAACTGCTGCCAGTCTGTCCGGGGTGCAACACCGGCAGCCCGTCGCCATGCTTCTGCCGCTTCCATCCAGCGTCCACTGACTTCCAGAATAACGGCCCGGCTTCCGGCACGCTGGTAACGCCAGACCTGACCGTTCCGTGAACTGTTTCTGAATCCATTCATCTTTATCACTCCTCTTTAACCCGCCAGTATTATGGTGTTAAATAATCTACTGAATTGGCTTCCTTTCGGGTACGGAAGTTATTTCCTTTTAAGCCTTATTTCCCTGCCTCCTCTCTCTGAGGGAGGCTTTTTTTATTTCTCATCAAGCACGGCCTGAAGTTCTGCCTTTATCCGGTTCTGGCGGCGGATTTTATCCAGACGCGCTGCCGCATACGCTTCCTCCTCCTGAGAAATATGCTCCGTCACATACCCTTCCGTGTCATACCGGCAGGCACCGGCTTTCATGGCACACAGATAGCTTTCTGAACGGGTGATGGCCTTCAGCGCCCTGCGCAGCTTTTTATGCGAGAGCGGGATATTCCGCTGTGCCACGTCTTCCAGTAACACGTCCCGGATACCGCAGGCCAGAAGCCGGGGCGTGTCACCGTCAAATAATCCCGGCCACCAGGGTTTCAGGGTGTTCACGGCCTCATCCAGCGTGGGCAGGTTCAGATAAATGGACAGCGCCTGTCTGGCCTGCGCTTTTTTTGCCGCCAGCTCCGCTTCCCGGGCTGCTTTCTCGGCCAGCTTCTGCTTTTTCACCTTCCATTTTGGTGGCGTGGTGACATTGATGATGGTTTTCCGGCTGCGGACAGGCGTCTCTCCTTCCGTTTTCCGCTTCAGTGTCAGTACCGGTCGTTTTTGCTCTGCCATGCTTACTCTGACCTTCGTGAAAATATGCCCTGCAGGCCGTTGAAACAACTCATCGTAACAGGAAGTTAATTTCAACGACCTTTAACGTATAAATACTGACAATTAAAGATATTGTTTAAACCATTGTGTCTGCACAGCTACTACACGTTCAAAAAACGCGCCCTCATAAATATCATAATGGCATGCATCAGCTTCCTCGTATAATTCCTTAGTACCAGAAGCAACAGCATCATATAATGCTCTTCCCTGTTCCGGTGGATTAACGCTATCCTGGCCGGCAATAACAACCAAAACTGGGCACTGGACGCTGGCTGCACTCTCTGCCGGTTTATATTGCAACGTTTCCATGACCGTAAGGAAAGGTATTTTTATATCCATTTCGGGATGCCGGGCTTTGATTTTCTCGAAGAATACCTTCGATTCATCATCACTTAGTACCCGTGTAACCCCCACAAACATCTCTTTCCCGGTGTTTTTCTTCTTCTCTGCCATTTTATTCAGCGTGGATAGAAAAGACGCTCTCTCCGATTCATTCATCTCTCCGGTAACCAGAACATCACCGTCAGCAAAAGCCAGCTGGCTGACAATACATTTTACGCGTTGGTCCTGCGCAGCTGCACTGAAGACATGCCCCCCTCCCAGCGATGTTCCCCATAACCCAATACGCTGATTATCAATACATTCCTGCTTTTCTGCCCAATTGATAACTGAAATAATATCTTCGGTCTGCATTGCAGGAACCAGACGCCCTCGTTCTCCATCACTCTCACCGAATCCTCGATAATCAAAAGTAATCGTTGCGAATCCTGCTTCTGTGAAGGCATTCGCAAAGCAAGGGAGCAGAACATTCCTGATACCGCAAAACCCATGGCATAAGATAATCAAAGGATGTTTTATATTTCCTTCAGGAACACGAAATGTCAGGGCAATACCTTCAGAGAGTTTGTGATCCGTAATTTTCATAAATATCCTGTGTTATGTTGTTTATTAATAAGCAGAATCAGCGTCAGTATCATACCAGTCACAACGCCAGAATGCCCAGCACAGCCAGATGACAGCCATAGAACGTCGGGAAAAAATCTCCGGGCCAGAAACGGGGTAATGATTTTCCTGCACGCGACACCAGACCAACGGTCAGCACCGTCATCACAAGACCAGCTACAGCCGCCGCATCACTGGAGGCAAGGTTAAGTGCCGGAATCACGGCCAGCAGGCATGCAACCAGCGCCAGACGTTCCGTTCTGTCTTCCGCCCGGTACAGCCGGTGACTGACTGCCAGCATCAGCAGCCCGGTAATGCCGTAACTGGTGCCGGACAAAGGCCCCCACAGTGCCATCAGGAGTATGGCCGCAGCAGTACGCCACAAGCTGCGCGTCTCACACCACGTCAGCACCTGTGCCGCCACTGCAAAGGCAAACAGGATATTCCCCTCATACCACGGAAAGCCGGCCAGATAATACGAGAACTGGGCAATCACTGCCCATCCCCACAGCCGGTTAATGGCCACCTGCCGGATATGCGCATGACGGGACAGATTCCGCCCCCACACCAGGGCAAACAGCGGAAAGGCTCCACGCCCGGCCAGAAACATCCACGTCTGGTCCAGATGCAGAATGCGGTTTGCATGGTCCAGTACCATCAGCACCAGTGCCACCGTTTTGATGATATCCCGCTGTCCGGGTGACCAGACCAGCAACGACTGCAACCAGGTATCGGTCCGGGCAGCCAGTGAATCGTTACGTGTCGTGTTCGTGTTATCCGTTGTCATCAGCTTTTATCTTCCTGTATCAGTCTCCGCCCAGGGTTTTCTCTTTCTGCAGGTCACGGACCATATCCCGCTCCATCTGCTGCAGTCGCTCCTGCAGCAGGTTTTCCCGGACAACCTCACGGACCGCTTCCCGCTCCCGTTGTGGTTCACGCAGTACACTCTCCGGCAGCGCGGCTTCCCGTTCAGAAGTGACAGCCCGTTCACGCTCCTGCCAGGCAATCTCCCTGACAGCCTGCTCTGTTCTGCCGTCCGGCAGGTCAGGTTTGTTCTCTGCCATTTTACGGACAATTTCATCTGCGCGGCGTTCCGTTTCACGGCGGATGGCCTCTTCAGCCTGCCGCTGTGCCAGTACCTCTGCCGTGACCGGTTCACCGTTTCCGGCACCCGGCTGAACGCTGTTATCCGGAATATCCCCCCACACGCAACCACCGGTGATGGCACCGGGATTCCACGGACGACCTTCACCGGCAATTCTCACCACCACACCGCTGTCAGGATTATCACGGGCAATCCGGACACCATCCTGCATATTATCAGCCAGCAGACTTTCTCCGTTACGGCTGCCCTGCAGGGCCACGAACTGCGCATCCCCGCTGCCCTTCACCCGTCCTTCACCACTGAATCCCCGCAGCCCGTTTCCGTCATCCGTGGTCAGTGGGTTCAGCCAGATACCGGCGGACTTGCCGTTACGGTCAAACGCCGGCAGTGCCACATACGGCTGCGGATATTTACGTCCCGGAGCAATAAACCGTGCAGGACTGTCTCCCCCGGCCAGCCCCGCCTGACGGAGAACGGCACGGCCTGCCGCCACGTCCCGCAGTTCCCGTGCCGTACTGAACAGCCGCTGCGCATTCATGACCTCCCGGTCCGGTTTCGGCTCAAACACATCGTGGGCAGTTCCTTTCTGTACGGCATTGTTAATGGCATCCGTCCAGCCCTGACGGTCATCGGTGTACATCTGTACATGCTGCTTCATACGCGACAGGGCAACGTAGGTTGACTCAAAGCCGGCCATCAGTTTCCGGTTACCTTCCGTGCCTTCAAGCGCGATGGCAAAGGTTTCACTCGCCCCCTGCGCACCGTGGGCGGTGATGGCATAGGCCAGGTCAATATGTTGCTCTGCCCGCTCCTGACCTGGGCGAATCACCCGGGTCTGCTGTCCGTCCGACAGCGTGACACTGTCACCGGAAACCGCTGTCACCATCCAGACGCTGTTGGCCACATAACCGCGCTCCCGGTCACTCTTCGTGAAGCGCATCCGGTCACCGGTTCCCACCCGGATGGTGTCCGGAGTGTACAGTGTGACGCCTTCAGCCACCGCCTCCCGGGGCGAAATCAGCCGCGTGTTACCTTCCGCATCCTGCAGGGTTATCAGCCCGTCATCCTTGCTGATACCGGCAATCCGGTGATACACATTATCCACCAGGGCAAGTGCGTCCCGATGTGTCTCCCAGGTGGAGAGACGACGCAACTCCCCGTCGCGTATATTCGCTGTGTTCAGGACAGGCACCATGACCTGCTCTTTTCCCAGCTCACCGGCCTTTTCCCGTGCATCATGAATCATGCTGTTCAGTACGCGCCGGTCCTCATTCAGATGCGTGACAATCAGCGTCTGCTCCCGTGCTTCCGGCGTCCTGCCGGTATAATCGCGGACAATGGCTTCATACAGTGTCATGGGAATATCCGGAAAAGCCTCACCTTTCAGCATCGCCTTCTGCTGCGCTTCTGCCAGTTTCGCTTCCTGGCTGTGACTGAACTCCGTCACGGAGTACTCCGGTACCCATGCGCCCTCCTGACGTGGCACCTGAGACGGTTTCACACTCTCAAGCCCGGACAGTGCCCTTTCCACATCCCGGTTAATCAGGCTGTATACCGCCTCCCGCAGTTCCGGCGTCTGACGCACAATCTCTTTCATGATGGCCACATCGGCAGCACTGCGCGTCTGCTGCAGACGGAAAGGCTGACCGGGCGCGATGGCCTGCAGCTGGTCCGTGTCACCACTGGCCACGGCACGACCGCCACCGGCCGCAATCAGGGCGTATGCCCGTGCCATGTCGGTATTGCCCACCATTGAGCTCTCATCGAGCAGGAACAGCGTGTTGCTGAAATCCGGCGTTTCTCCGCTGCGCTGCTGCAGCTGCGTGTCATGCAGAAAGGACGCCAGTGTCTGCGCATCCACGCCGGCGCTGCGCATCTCCCCGACCGCACGGTGTGTGGGACCCAGCCCCACGACGCGGGGACGCTCATTCTCCGGCAGCATGTTCACGGCTGACATCACCGCCCGGAACTGTGTGGTCTTACCCACACCGGCATAGCCCTGCACCACCGTGAAACGGTCGGACGTTTCCAGTATCATGCGGGTGGCGGCACGCTGTCCTGATGTCAGTTTCTCCATGAGTTCGCCAGGTACTCTCTCCATCAGCGGCGTGACCGCCTCCTTACCTTCGAGAATATGGTGAAGAATGCTCTTTTCAGCCTCATACGACGCACGGGAAACCAGCAGATCTGTGCCATAGCCTTTTGCCACATCCACATGCAGCAAATCGCCCCGTTTTATCTGCGCATCGATTTCCCGTCCCAGGTCAACAAAACTGGTTCCTTCTGCAGCAAACGACTTCGCCTCTGTCAACAGATCCACCTGGCTGAAGGCCAGATTTTTACTTTCCACCACAGGAAGGGCCAGATGAATGGCCTGTTGTGCCGGCGTGTGAAGTGCAGACTTCTGGTGACTGATGGCGGTTTCCAGCAATGTCTCACCGGCACGCGCCTTTATCTGCTCAGAAACCACCGTAAAGGACGGATTGCGGGCAAGTTTTTCCGCAGTACGGGTTTCATCCAGTGAGGAATACAGCCGGACATCACGACCGCTGCGGGCCAGACCGTTCAGGGTGGCGTTGTCCATTGCCATCTGTGTGACGGAGGCAAAAACCGTCGCACTGTCACTGACGGAATGCCCGGGCGTTTCCACCCAGCCGCTCTCCAGCTTCAGTGCCGTGAATGGTGAATCAGCCACAGGCAGGGAGGCCGGTTCAGCCCGCCCCGGCACAACAACCGTCATCGCATCTTCACTGACGGATGCCACCTGCAGGCGGTCACCGCCGGAGACGCGGAGTCCGGGAATTTTCCCTGTCACCCTCAGTCGCTCGCCGTCTGCCACCGGCATTTTTTCCGGCCGGAACAGCGACCAGCTGCTGTCCAGGGAGGAAATACGCACCACCTGCGTTTCACCCTGCGCATCCCGCAGGGTCAGGCTGTGACTCTGCGCCGTCACCCGGTCGATAACATAGCGGTCATGACTGCGTGTCTCCGGGTTCCACTGCTCCATCACCATCCCCGGACGGTACATATCCCGCAGATAACGGCTCCGGCTGTCCAGCCAGACCGGTGAAAGGGCAGTCATGGTCACCTCCGGGAGTCCGAGCACGCCCTGTGTTTTCAGCTCACTGCGAATGGCCTGTGTCAGTATGGCCTGTTCCCGTACCCCGCTGACCTGTGCCACGCTCTCTTCTCCGGCTTTCACGCTGGCCGCAAAATCTCCTGCCAGCCGGGCATAGCGGACATTACGGTCCGGTTCACTGATGATGGTGGCCGGTCGCTGTTCTCCCCCCTGCCAGCGATATGTGTTCACCCCGGCATCCTTCATGGCCATCAGTGCACTGCCTGTACCGGTTCGCTGCCCGCTGTCGGTTATCAGGACCTGTACGTTATGACGTGCGGCACCGTCCAGCAGGGTTAACGTCTCTTTCAGGGAGAGTTTTTCGCCCTGGTCAACGATAACAGTACTGCCCGGCGTGAAGGCCATGCCTTCCAGCAGCTGACGACGTCCGGTTATCAGCTCACCGGACAACCGTTCATCCTGCTTCAGGTTCATCTGCGAGCGACGGTCAGCAGCGATAATCTGCACCTCCCGCCCCTGCTCCCGGGCCATCATGACCAGTTCAGCCACCCGCTCACGCTGCCCGGCTGCACCGCCCTGCCCGGACACAATGGCCAGCGACGGACGGTCCTGTGCCAGAACACTGACCGCATCGCTGTAACCAGCCGTCCGGGGGACACTTTTCTCCGGATGTACGGTCACCCGGTTCTGTTTCATGATGTCACGACTGAGTGCCCGGACTGACAGCTCATCGAGCACATGAATCCCGGACGTGAACAGCCCCTTCTCACGATCGAGGGGGATAAGCTGCTCACGGCTGATGGCCTCATCGATACCGGCGCGTGCCCGTTCAATCACACCATTTTCCGGCGGCAGTATGCCGACCGTTCTGGCCAGCACGTCCGTGTACGTAAACTGCACTTTTCGTTCACTTAATCCGGCAATGGCCTGTGTCACCGCCTGCTGCACATCCGGCCCCTCCTGTGAAACAGCCCCGGGCGCCTGCGTGCGGGTCTCCGCACGCTGATCCGCCGCGTCACGATATGCCCGGATGTCGAACCCGGTTTCCTTCAGCGTCTGCATCCATTCAGCCATTCTGACTTCAGGATCGACGTGCTGTTTGGATTTTCGCGTATCCAGTGCCGCCACATCCCGGGATTTCAGCGAGGCATCTTCCCCGACGGCCTCCCGGATTGCCTGTGAGCGTCCGGAAAAGGCCTCCACCGGTACGCCCGGCATCTCCCACATACCGTGCTTACCCACCACTTCGGTTTCATAGCCCAGCGCCTCAACCTGCTCTTTCAGTTTTTCCCGGTAGAGCCTGCCAAAGGCAATCTGATTAGCGTACACATTCTCAATGAACCCCGTTTTCCCCACTTTGTCACTGCTCAGTGTCTTCCATTCGCCGTTATGCTGCGTGACATTAGCCACCACCGCATGCGTGTGTAACTGTGGTTCCTGATCGCGACTGGTGTCGTGGTTAAACAGTGCCATCACCAGATTACCGGTCAGCACCGTTTCTGACTGTCCGTCCGTCATCACCCGTGTGGAGGCCAGCGCCTCCACCTGACGAACAGCAAAGTCCACGGCCTGATTATGTGCATCAATCAGGCGCTTATCGCCACCTAACATGGCCATCATGGAGACACTTTTGGGGGCGGAGAAGGTCAGGTCGTAGCCGGGACGATGCCTGTTACTGCCATCCTGCATGCGGCTTAGATCCGCTCCGTCCGGCAGCCTTCCCTCCAGAAGACGGGTAAAAACATCCTTATCGACACAGCCCTGCAGTCCCAGCTGTTCAGCCCCCCTGCCGGCCCAGCGTTCTCCCATGCTGCCCAGCACATAGTAATTATCCTTGTCGGTATAATAGTTACCGGCACTTCCGGCCGATCTGACCTGCGCGATACTCATCATCAGAAATCATCTCCCGGCTCAACATCCTCCCCGCGCTCCCGGTGCACATTAATGTTCACCTCTTCACGACGCTGCATCTGCTGCTGGATGTCCGGATGATTTTCCTGTTGCCATGCCTCATAAGCGGCCATATCCACCACTTCACCGGATTCACTGATCCCGGGTGGCAGTTGCTGTTCCATCTCTTCTTCCGGTTTCATTTTCAGCTCCTGCTCGATCCCCCCTGCCGGAACATTCACACCTGAATCTGACTTCTTATCGTTGATGGCAGGAGACACCGGCTGTTGCGGCTGTTGCGGCTGTTGCGGCTGTTGCGGCTGTTGCGGCTGTTGCGGCTGTTGCGGCTGTTGCGGCTGTTCAGCCTGAGTCACGTCTTCTCCGGAAACAACTTCCGGCACATCCGGTTCGAAGAGGCTGGCCATCTGACGACCTTCTGCTTCCCTTGCGGCAAGTACGGCGCTCAGGCGGTTCTCCATTTCCGGGTTGATGTCACGCGGAATAAACTCAGGGGCAACCTTCGGACGTGCCTGATATTTCAGTGAGAGTTTTACTGCCGGATACGGTCCGGGCAGGGTGACATAACAGGTCAAATCCGGCAGAGACTGAATGTCGGAATAACTGACCAGCGTCTGGCGCTCCATATCCTTACCGGTCGATACCCCGTCACGTACCGGATCAGCACCGTAGGAGTACTGCTCGCTGGCTTTCAGGTGCTCTTTCTCACCAATCTCACCGGCAGCGAACTCTGCAATCTTATGGCTGGGAGAACGGAAAAAGGCACGGGTGTTCATGACGTCAAACAGCGTGGCAGCCGCTTTCTCACCGTAGATATCTTCCAGCTGGGCATAGGACTGGATACCAAACACATAACAGCCACCGAACTTACGGGCTTCCGGCAGGATCTCCACCAGGTCCGGCAGTTTGTGTAACGTGGGTAGCTCATCACAGAAAAACCACACACGACGGTTACGGTTTTCTCCCATTGCCAGCAGACCACGAATGGCAATGGACAGCCACATGGAGATCACCGGCTTCAGGGAGGCATGGGTGTCGGCATTCGACGAGATAAACAGCCAGCCGTTTTTCTGATCTTCCCGGACACCCCGCATCCAGTCACGGATGGTAAAAGACTCACCGTTATGCTCAATCCCCTGCAGGTAACGGATGGCTTTCACGTAGTTGGTCAGCACAGCACGGATGGAAATCGCCGTTTTCTCAATTTTCTCTTCCACCAGGTTGGCCGCCGGTGAATTACGCAGGAAGGTACGCAGTTTTTCGATTTTGATGGAAAGCAGTGTGTCCACCAGTTTGCTGTAGCTGCGGTTGGGGTCATTACGCATCAGGTACGCCGCTTCCGCAAAAATGGTACGTCCTGAACCCTGCCAGAACGGGTCCTCTTTTGTGCCCATCGGGATCAGGGTATTTGCCGTATTATCAAAATCCGGCTGTGTCAGACACTCCTTCCATAAATCCCAGGCGGCACAGCGGGCATCCAGCGGATTCAGGATCTTATCGATGGAGGGATCATAGTAACTTTTAACAAATTCCCCTGAACGGTCATAAATCACCACCATATCACCGCGCTGACGGGCGTAGTTGGCCAGACGACGGATAACTTCCGACTTACCGGCCCCGACCGTGCCGTGCAGACAGAAGTTCTGGATTTCAGAATCCCGGATAATCGGCAGGTCGCCAATCCGGATATCGGAGTCCTTGCCGTCTTTTTTCAGCATCCGGGCAACGTCTTTCGGATTGTCTGTCAGCTGACGACCACCTGTGACTTCATTTTCGCTCTGTTGTTTACCCTGACGCCCCAGAATCCAGGAGACAACAAAGAAGGTAATCAGGCAAATAACCAGTGCCACAACTGTGGCCAGAACGAATGCGGACCATAGCTGCTCTCCGCACCAGATCATATATTTATCATGCAGTACCTGAGCAGCATTCATCCGGAAGGTTTTGCCGTAATACTGGATCTCATAGACCGGCTGGGACTTGATTAAATCCCGCATGCCTTCCAGCGTGGTACACCACCAGTAAATACAGCCGTTCACAAACGTCTGCCAGCTTATTTTTACCCATAAAACCAGACCAACGAGTATCCAGAAAAAAATAAACAGGCAGTAAAGCATGATATTGGCGATCTGGCTGAACATGCGGATACGCATGGACGCAATCTGACCGCCCTGGGTCATATCCTTTGCGTTAAAACTCATGATGATATTCCGAAGAAAAAAAGTCAGTCGGACTGATTATTAATGATGAAAAGATTAATAACCGTTAAATTCCGGCTTCGCCGGCAACACTTCACGGTCGCACAAAGAATTTGCACAACCGCTCAGTGTTTTCATATTTATTTCGGAAACGCCGGGGAGAAATAAAATTTATTTTATTTCTTTCCGGGGTTGGACAACGAGCAAAGCGAGGCGTCAGTCAGGAGGCCGGTCAGACCAGCCTCCGGAAGATAATCAGAGAATATTTGCGATTGATTTGGCCAGCTGGTCTTCGAGAACAGGCTTCGCCTCTTCAAATTTCAGGTTAACCTTGTTCGCATTTGAGACCACACGGGTCTGGTATTTATGCTGGTTACCTGTTTCAGTACTGGTCTGAATTTTCGCACCTGATGTGCCCTGACGCAGGGCGGCAACATTGTCCGTTGTCACCGTTGCCTTAGTACGCTCTGCAATCTGCACATCCGTGATCATGGTATAGTTCACATCTTCCACCATCGCATCTGCAGCCATACCCACCAGACCGGCAGCAAGGCCCACACCGAGTGTGGCACCGGCAGAACTGGAATTATATCCGGTGATACCGGCACCTAACGCTGCACCAACTGCTGCGCCTTCATAACCACGGTTCAGCCATCCCTGAGATTCCCGCAGATCCATCTTATCGGCCTTCAGCACATTCGCCTGAATCCAGTAGTAGGCTTTATCCGGAGAAGTCACCACCTGATATCCTTTTGCTTTCACAGCATCAGCAATTTTGCCCTGCAGCCCACTCATGTCTTTATCAGACGTGTTTTTGATCTGCAGAAATACCGTGCGTTCGCTGGCGGGTTCAAGCCAGATGGTCTCACTCATCTGAGTCTTCACCTCAAGGTTACGCTTCTTGATTGCTGTGCTCATCGCACCACACCCTGAAAGGGCCAGAGTGGAACTGACCAGTGCAACCATCATCAATTTTTTTGTTTTCATCAAATTACCTTTATTACAAACCACAGTTTTCTTATCGCCTGTCATCATAGTCCTGCCAACAAGTCCCAAAAGTATTTCCTGCTGAATCAAATCCTCCATGCATAGCTAATCCTGTTGCCGGATTAGTACGATAAAAATCCACATAATCAAAATTCACATCATCAAAATCCAGATGCAAATCTTCATTAGTTTGTTCATTTACCTGAGATTGCATCCATTCTCTTACACTTACACAACCACTAATTCGCCTTAATTCGTATAGTGTACCAATGATAAAAACCATCAGGCTTAATAACGGAGAGAGTAAGGAAGATACTGGCATCAGTATATACCAAACGCCTTTACTGAATTTAAACTCATCCGACACATGCCGTTTTTTTCGTATTTGAGAAAATAACCATATAAACAATCCCTGCCATAGTACAATAAAGCACAGGATAAAAACTGTTTCGGCACTCCCCCAATCAGCCAGATAACAGGCAATGAACTGTATCACCGTCACCAGAGCAATATGAGCTAAATTTTTCATTATCATCTCCCCATACAATATTATTGCTTGTGCTTATCCTGATACTCCTTTGCTCTTTTCATCAGTTCCTGTGGACTGTCAGCCCCGGGCATTCTTTCCTGACCCGATTTTTCTTCATTATATTTATTATTCTGAGATAATGCCTCTGTTTTATGGTGATTTTGTAGTTCAGAATACTGTCTTCCTACAATATTTTCTTCGCCACGTATGCTGCTCTGAGTATCTCCGATATTGCCTCGGTATTCTGTGACCATATTATCAACCTGATGTTTTACATCATTACGGATATTACTGTCCTGCGTTCTTTGCTCAATAATGGCCTGATGCCCCTGATGATCAGCAATAATATCCTGGCTGCCCCCCCCCGAAGGTACGCTCTCCATTCCTTTACCGATGTCCCCACGGGATTCACGCCAGGCATTATCAACACCAGGCTGCACCTGTTCCTGAACAAAAGACCACGCCATAGCCCGACGGCGTTCTGCAATCTCCGGTGAACTGGTGTTTGTCAGAATAGCTTCGGCATCCTGCGGCGCGTGTTTCATCACATACTGTGCAAACTGTTGCGACAGGTCTTCACTCATCTGCCCACTCATGCTTTCAGTACGGGATGCCATTTCAGCATATTCATGGCTGCGGGTCATATTCGTCGTGTACTGGTCGTAACTCTGTTTTGCTGAGTTCAGGGCTGCAGACAGCTGGTCCACACGGGAATCGGCATTATTGTCCGTATGGCTGCCGGATTCACTGACCTTGCGACTGGTAAAGTAATCGCTGGCCTCTTTAAAGTCTTGTGTAGCCCTGGCATCGATATCATGGCGAGCATCATGGCTGGCCCGTGAACCACTGCTGGCCTGATGCGCATCCTCATCACTCCAGTCAATACTTGCCCGACCACCACCTCTAACACCTACGCCACCACCAACACCAAGAATTTTAGGTTTAACCCCCCATTCAGCATGAGCATCGCCATACATCCCCGCAGAACCTCTCGTACTTCTTGATGCCAGTTCTCTTGTCGCCTGCTCATTACTGATATTATGCGCCTTCGCATAGCTTTCCACTGCGCTGCGCATACGGCTGGCCATCATGGAGTCCTGTGCGCTCATCGTGCTGTCAGCACCACCGGTGACAGAATCACTGCTCCCCCAGTTAGAACCAAACTGACTGAGCGAGTTCCAGGCACTGGCAATACTGCTGCTGAACCCATGCAGGGCGCTTTCTGCTCTGTTCGACGCCTCCCGGGCCATTTCCTGTTGTGCCGCCGCAATCTGACGCGTTGCATTGATACCGACCGGTAAACGGGACATCGCCCCGCTCGCATCCATCACCATATTACCGTCACGGGTCTGTGTGGCGGTTGCGCCACTGCCGGTCTGGTACATCATCTGACCAAACGACGTGGTGCTGTTGGTGCTCCAGCTGAATCCGTTCACGTTTTCCGTCTGCATGTTGCCGTAGGAGTAATTACCGTCAACCACACTACCTGCCGCACTGGCAGTCGGGCTGATAGCAGAGGAAGCGAAATGGCTGTACACACTGGAAAATCCGGCCCCGAGTCCCCTGACCATCATCCAGGATAATGGCGGGATCATCATGGAAAGATACCCGGCAGTGGAAGCCAGATCGGAGTATTTCAGCTGTATCTGTGAAATTTCCGAGAGCACCACCGGTGCACCATTCTGCTTCGCATAAAATGTCATGGCGCTGTTCAGAATGGCGTACAACATTGGCCATGACTGCAACCACATCAGGGCAAACACATAGCCTTTCAGGACGGACAGCGTCAGTTTGTTGAAGACAGCCGCCAGTACCAGAAGCGGGAAAATACCGATGGCGATCCCCGTCAGGATGGTCTGCGTCATGGGCAGTGTCCGCATCGCCACATGACCGATGGAGACATGTGCCAGACGTTGCTTCTCCATCGATGACGTGGTGGCCAGATTCACCAGGCTGGCTGAATCACCATTACGCGCGGCATAACTGGTGATCCCCTCCTTCAGCGCATTGATGGTGACATTCTGGCGGATGATCTGGCTGGCTGATTTACTTGAGCCATAGAAGTAACTGTAACTGTCGCCAATCAGCGTACTGAACAACAGGTTCGGATCAGGGCGTCCACCAAATAGCTGCTGGGCATAATAATGCCAGGTTTTTCCGCCACTCTGTGTATCCAGATTCAGCTTGTCTTTCAGCGAAACCGACGCGTCCTTACAGGTCACGAAATTATTATTGCTGTCATAAACGCCCCGTAGCGGGCTGGGGCGGGAAAAAATCAGCGTGTAGGGGTCAGCGGAGGCCATCAGCTCCTCCAGCGTGTATTTGTGGTTCAGGTAAATATCCCCCATCACGCAGTTCTGCACATAATCCTGGAAAAGATTGGCGATTTCCGGATTGCGGGACAAAAAGTCGGTGCTTTTTGATACCAGTTCTGCGCCAAACAGCATCCCCGTTTTGCTGTAGGTGACACTGTCCGGTTGCGTGAAGATCATCTCGTAACTGGCCACCATTGCATGCCCGATACGGGTCGTCAGTGAAAGTGGCATCGCCAGTCCGACCGGTACATTATCCACCCGGTGAACTTTGACCAGGTCACTGTTATCAATAATCTGCACCGATGTGCGGACATTAACCAGCAGGCTGATAAGCACAAACACGGCCACCCAGCCCAGCAAATCCATCACGTTGTGCCGCTGTACCCACATCACGGCCACCGCGAGAACAGACAATGTGAGCGCAATTTTTTCAATGGAATCCCACGTCCTAGTTCCCATAAAGGCGGCAATGGCGTTCAGGTTATTCCGCAACCACTCACCACCGGCAATCACATAAACTTCATTCACAGCGTGCTCCCTCCGAAGTGATAGTTGTTCTGGTAACGACTGAGCATGCGGGCGGAAAGCTGCTGACGCATGTAGCTCATCTGACGATCGACAACCAGCAGCGCATCCTGCTGTACCTGCACCTGTGACTGAAACGCCGCAATCTGCCGGGTTGCATCATTCATGTTGTCGTTAATATGTTCGATAACTGCTTCGTCATAATTTCCTGTGGCCACCATCGCCCGGGCCTGCTGTATCAGCTCCTGAATGTACTGCAGCAGGATGTCGTAACCGATATAGTCCGTCAGCTGGTAAATCATACTGTTGGAAACACCGAGCATCTGCGGGTCAACCAGGTATTTGAAGACGGGGATGGTGGTACTGGAAATAAAGCCTTTTTCCTTGTCATCCAGAGGCGTGTCACTGACCGCCTTGTTCTGAATGCTGGCCAGAAGTTTAGTAATCTGAGACTTCAGTGCATTATCCCGACTGATGGTCACCGGTGTGTCTGCCACCACTTTCAGGCATTTATCAGAATCGTTGCAGTGATAAATTTTTGCTGTGCCGCCTTCCATCATGGCCCGGATAATTGAGCGGTCAGTGGTTCTGGCTGACAAGGGTGTGATTTCGCCGTTAGGACCAAACACCAGTGAGCCGGTCAGCGTCATCACAAACTCTTTCAGCTCTTTGTTGCCGTCAAACATTCTGTTTTTGGAAAGCGCATTCCACATGATGTTGATGTTTTTGGTCACCCGCTCCTTATCCTTGCCGCTGGCTTTATCCCTGACACTGTCAGATTTCCCGCCAACGGTACATCCCTGCCGGGAAGCCGCCCAGTCAGCAAAAATATTGCTCTCACCGGCAATGTCCTGACAGACTTTCTGCTGGGACACCTGCGTCCGGGGGAAGAGCCCGCCGATAATCCCCTGTGCCGCCTGGCAGGAACTGAGGTTCATACTGTTAATGTCGCTTGCCATTTTCTGCAGGAAGTCTTTTGCGGTTTTGATTTCCGGCACCGTTGTCTGCAGGGCAAGGTCAAAAAAGTAACCGGCAGCATTGCTCATAATCTGCTTAACAAAACGCTGCAGCTGCTCGCCATTAATAAAACTGAACGAACCGAGATAAGCGTCGATGCCGCCACATCCGGCATTGATATCCGGCAGCGTCATGGAAATCAGCTGAACATTTTTGACCTGAGTACGGGCATACAGGGAGCCACCGTAAGCATAACCGGCGGCCTGCCCCTGCCAGACGCCCGGCTGTGTGGTATTGGAGGCGAAGCCCAGCTTGTTAAAGAACTGATTCATGTCGCTGTTCACATCCGCTGACGCTGCAGGCGTCACCGTCAGTAAGGCGGCACAAAGAATAAAAAGAGGCTTAATGCGAAGCATTATTGCTGCCCTCCCTTAATGTGTTCTCCCGGCGCATACGGCGTTTCAACAGGAATATCCTGATATTTCCGTCCAGTCCTGCGGCTGTAATATATTTCAGACACCGAAATCCATCCCACAATTGCCCCCACAAAAAACACAACAGAAACAGAAAAGGTAAGGCACAGCGAAACGACAATTTCTACAGGGCTGGCGGGATAAAAAAGCCCCTGATGGATAAAGGGGATATTCAGGCTGACGATTATTCCCGTCGCGATGCCGGATATTCCGGCAATGAGTAACACCACCTGCTTATTTCGCACCTTTTTTTCCTCCGTACATCTGCAGAACGGTATCCATCCGCGCCATAAAACCGGCGGCATCCGTTGCCCCCTGTAAAAGCGGTAATGCCTCAAGCGTGTTGACGTTGACCAGGAAGGTGGTCGGTGTGGCCACCGGGATATTAGGGAAGAAGGTCTGCATCACGTCCGGTGGCACCGGCAATGCCTCCGGAAAGGCGGTATCCCCCTGACCATCCAGGGTGTAGGGAAAAACGGAAAAGCCGTACTGCTGTGCCAGCTGTTTCAGTACCGGGTCAAACTGGTGACAGTAAGGGCAATGCCCCTGCATAAACAGCACCACCTTCCAGTCGGCCAGGTTAACCTGCCTGCCGTTGCTGAGGCGGAACCAGCGGGAGGCTGGCTTTTCTGTCCTGGCTGACGTGCCTGCTGCCGGTTGTGCTGGCTGCGCGGCCATGCCCTGCGGATTCCAGAGTCGTTCAATTTCATCCCGAGTGGAGGCCTGCACGGCAGCGGCTGCCAGCAACAGGGTGAACAACAGTGATTTAATGAGAGACATGTCTGCCCTCCTGCTGCCCTTCCATCATGGCCTGTTGCCTGGCTTCCAGTGCCTCACGCTCTTCCCGGCTGACACGGGCAATCCATGCATCCAGCACCTGGTATGCGCCGAATAGCACAAGGATGGCCGCAATCAACTCCGCCAGAAAAAAAGCCATCCAGGGTTTGCTGTAAACAAGACGGGCGACGATATGAAACCAGACACCCAGGGAAAATACCCACATTCCCGTAATATCAAGCCGGGGTAAAGAGAATCTGCGTTTACTTATCATGTTAAACTCCGGTTATTATTTACATGAGAGTATTTATGTCTGTAATATTCGCGTTTGTGTGATATTAATCAGATCAACCTCATTATTTTGTATGGTTTTTATTACCGTTTTATATGACTTAGCCTGTCATAAGCCCCCTTATAAAAAACCACATCACTCCGGACCATACTGATGACAACATAATACAGATAAATATTCTTCTGAACCCGTCGAAGCTCGTAACGTTCGGTAATGAGCCAATAACCATTGGAACAACCATTGCTGCGCCCTGATTCATAATTGCACCACACAGAAACCAGAGACTGGCAGTCAGCACATATAAACACGCGATATTAATAACAAGGAAAACCAGTGAGCTCAGGAGAAACATTTTCCTGTCATTACACTCAGAAAAGAAATAACCGGCAATAATGACAAATATTAACAGAACAACACCTATAAACATTTTCAAACAATCTTCACTCATAAATCAAATCCGCGATTAAAAATTGGGTTTAAAATCTTCAGAAACGTTCAGGAATTGTTTTGCCAGGTCGTCCTGCGAAATAAAACCGTATGATAACGGACGAACACTGCCCTGTTTCGGGTCAACCAGCATCATGGCCGGGAAATATTTCACGCCGAGGCGCTGCGCCTGCCCCTGGTCAGTCCTGGAATCCGGCAACAGCGGATTAATCACGCCATCCACGGAAACGGGAATAACACTCAGACCATAGGTATCCCTGAAGCCATTAATGACCTGCGCCAGCAGCCCGTCGATGGGGTCCTGCCCCCGGTAAAAGAACATGATGCCGTAGTGTTCAGCCAGTTTCGCAATGGCCTGTCGCTGCTGCACCTGGTCTGCCGCCAGCTGGTTCCGGACCGTGCCGTTGTAATGGCTGTACTGCAGGTTATAGTCCAGTTCGGGATGCGCCAGCATGGCTTTTTTGGCGCTCATGGTGAAAAGCCCGGCCTGCTGAGTCCAGTAATTCTGCAGCCGGAAATATTTCACAAAATTATCCACGCCGGGATACAGAATAGCTTCGTACAGCGCCCGCTTTGTTGCCGTCTGCAGTGCGGCCAGTTTCTGCATAATGTCCGGCTCCTGACGGGGGGCTGCAGGTACTGGTTTATTTTCTTTTTCCTTCGGATTTATTTTCTCGTTATACCACTGCCAGCCTGCATCTTTTCCTGACGCCGGAAAAATAAAGCAGCAGAGTAACAGTGGCAGTAATGCTTTATTCATCTTCATTCCTTTCATCACTTTTTCTTTCATCAGGTTTCTACAGGTCAGTCAGGGCAGAAAAACAAAAATACAGAATAAACAGGAGCACACCGGAGTAAAAAATAACGAAAGCAGCAGCAAGTATCTCACCTGCAGTGGTTTCTTTTACCGTATCCCACGACCAGATAATTACCGGGGAAATGACAATCGCTGTAATCAAAAGCCGGATAAGAAAATCAATAAAACGGTTCGACGTGAATATGACTTTCATCATTTTCCCCGGTTATTTTCCCTACCTTACTGTCCTGCCTGTTTCAGCTGGTCAGCAATCTGCTCTTTCACTTTCTGCGTCAGAACACCACTGTCCGGGATTTTCTGGTTATTCATCAGGTCTTCGTAGAAGTTAGTGAAATCCAGTCTGTCGAACTGAATTTTCTGCAGCTCATCAACCGTAATCCCCCGACAGTCAGGATGCTTCGCACTGCCAAAACTGATACGCAGCTGTCCGTTGCGCCCCTGCTGCTGGACTATCTGCGCCAGCTTCGAATCAAACTGACAGTAACTGCGTTTTTTCTCCAGGCAGACACCCAGCACTTTCTTCGAACAGAACTCTCCGACACTGACGGTCAGTTTGTTTGATTTTGCTTTAGCCAGGGCTTTTTCATCACTGCTGCATTTGGCCAGCCCGATATCCTGTCCCCAGCCGCTGTCCTTACAGCAGTTGCTGTATCCGGCTGCAGCCTTCTTACAAAATTTCGCCTGACCGGTGAAAGCACGGACATCCACCCCGTTCAGCGCCGCAACATCCTTACCTGCTGCGGCCAGTGCCGCCAGCTGAGAAACGGCTTCGGCAAAATCATTACTCTGCCCGCTCTGAGCCTTATCGCATTCGCCATCGAGACAGAAGACGTCTCCCCCACAGACCATCACTTTCCCGGATGTTTTTGACTCACAGGAGTACGTGGCATATTCATGCAGACAGGCACCTTCTTCGGAGTAAAAGGCACACTGGTGTGACACCAGGGTACAGGCAGGATTGTCGGTGTAGGTCTGACAGGTTCCCTTGTCTGCTGACTGCGTGACATACGTGTCCCGGTATGCCCAGCAGTTCTGGTACATGCTGTATGACTGACCGTCTTTCACAAGCGTCCTGTTCCCGCCAGCCTCCGTACATTCTGTTTTTGTCAGTTTCCCCAGCTCCTTGCTGAACGGGCAGCTTTCAGACCAGACAACATACGGGGTGTACGAGGCTTTTTTTACCCTGACAACCAGACGCAACTTCATTGCCGTATGACGTTTGAATTTTGTATTCCCGACCCGGACGGGGTGAGATGACGTAAAAGCCACACCGGCAGTCAGTGTTTTCTGTACTGGTGTAAATGAGGCATCTGCTGAGTATTTGGCATTCCAGCTCAGTGGGGTTCCCAGTACTGTAATTGTCATAGGTACACTCTTCTGCAGGTAAGTACGACTCCAGCTGTAATGCGCATCGACAATTTCACCGGTAACGGGAGAGGTAATGGAGACAACATACTGACCATTCACTTCACGTGCAGGTAGCTGACTCATTTCATACTCCAGCGTCCGGGTTTCCCATGTGGTACTCCCCTGCAGCTCCATACGGGCAGTTCGTGTGCAGTACTGCTCCACCTGTAAATCCCGCTCACAGGTGTAATTCGTGTATTCACTCCTGCTAATCTCCTGCGCACTGCACTGCTGCCCGGTGTTTCCCACAATGCTGTCAGCCCGGTTCACCACATCCCTGCCGGTCTGGATAAACGGTGCATCCGGTGAAAGAATGTCTTTCGGCTTGTTCATGAATGACTCTGTAATGGTTTTTCCGGTTTCACCGGTCGCCCATTCCGTGGTGCCGTCATTTTTCAGGCCGCCATCCCCGCCGGCAGTCACGCCACCGTAATATTTTGTCTCGTCCGGATTCGCGTTATAGCCGGGGATACTCTCCTGTGGCTTAAAGCCCTGAATACTGCTGCTTCCCTGCCCTTTGATCTGGTGAGCAAAATCAGAACCGGCCCAGTAATCACTGTTGCTGTCAGCCTGTGCCATGCCGGCAACCAGAGCCAGTATCAGAGGTAAAATACGTTTCATTTCCCGGAATCTCCTTTCCCTGCCAGTAAATCATGAGCCACCTGCCGGCAGTCACCCGTGGCGGCCACTTTCTCCAGCGCCTGGCCGACCCGCAGGTTTCCCCGGATGATGTCGTATCCCTGACTGCAGAACACCACCAGTGCCGGTACAGTGCGAATGCCGTACTGTGAAAACAGCGTCGGGTCGATCTGAACACCATCAGTCGCGCCGTCTTTCACCAGGGACAACACAGCTTCAGCGGTGGTCTTCAGGTCATTGTTCACCATGCCCCGCAGTGTGGCCGGAATACCGTAGTGCCGGGTTTCGCCCAGCATTCGTTTCAGCCCCTCTTCGGGAATGGAAAACGACACAAAATACAGAGCACCCTGCCGGGGTTTCCCGTCCTGCGAAGCCTGCTGTTTACGAACCAGCTCATCCAGGAAATGGTTATCTGAACGCTGAAGGGGGTTTTCCAGCACCTGTTTCTCCGCCCAGGCTTTCAGCTGATGGTCAGGTTTTTCACGCAGTTGTCTGCTTAAATTTTCCTGCTGCTTCAGGAACTGGCGGTTTTCAGGAGTGTTCACGTTTTCTGACGCCATAACCGCCCCGTTCAGCATCATCAGCAGTGCTGCCAGAGATTTCATACTCAGCTTCATCATTCACCTCACAGGAAGACACAGTTACGTTTACGCCACATCAGGTAGCCGAAGTTTTTCTTTGTGTTGGGCGGATTTTTCCCGGTTTCCCAGCGGGTCACGCTGCGCCCGAACGGGTGGCACTGCCCGCTGTCCGGATACATATTCACCATCTGGTAACGCCAGCGTTCTTTGGGCAGGATTGGGGACGGATATTCATTACAGACGGCGTTATTTTTCCCGATGGTTTCCATAATCATGCCCTGACGGTGCAGCTTGAACGCCATGCGTTCACTGACCAGCAGGGAGGACTGCAACGGACTGGACTCATTACTCACCCAGCCATTGAACGGGTACATACTTCCCTGCGAACCGGCACACCAGAACAGAACATCGAGAGGCATATTAAAGGCGCTGGCAATCGCATCTGCTGCGCAGGCTCCCTGTGCTATCGGATTGGCAAAGATGACAGCTTCCGGATTGAGAATGGTGGTCAGGCTGCTGTCCGTCCAGGTGGGGTCGATTTCAGAAAGATAAGCGATATCCAGGTCACCACCTTCCAGACAGCCCAGCGATGTGATGATGTTCAGCCAGTACGTCAGCGGGTATTTGTACCAGTGAACGTGATAGAACGCCCCATTTACCTGCTTCTCATCCTTTTTCGCCGTTCCCTGTGCCGTTTTACCAAAAGCCGGCAGGCTGAAGCCCAGGTTCACCATGCATCCCGGTGACCGGGTGACGTCCGTCAACGCCATCGGCTCCCAGTAACCAATGGCCAGCCCGATACGCCTGAACAGCGGCGGCGGTGCCGGACAAATCTGAATGGGCATCGACGGGTTCGCCGTGTCGGGGACCTTACCCTGACTGACTTTGATACTGCCCAGCGAGAGCGGGAAAATACAGCTCCAGCAGATATCTGTGATCGGGTTTACAAAACGCCCCTCACAGGCAGAATCCGCAGACGCCGCAGGGACACGACCTGCGAAAAGGAATAACATCAGCAGCCACAGCCTTCGCTTCATTTTCTGCCCTCCTCTGCCGGAATAAATTCCACCTTCAGGAAGCGATCGCCGGGAACGGCGCTCACCCGTGCCGGGACCTGATCAATGCCGAGGCGCTGGCAGAGCACACCGTTCTGGTCAAAGTAAACACGGCTGTCCAGAGACTTCTGCATCTCCGGGATACTGCCCTGCACGAGGATAATTTTGCTCTCCAGTGTGGGCGGCGTCTGGCGTTTCATCCAGGCCACCTGCGCCGGATCATCGCCATTGATGAAATACAGCGTCTGGTTAAAAGGAACATACTGCAGCGGATTCATCACTTCACCCTGACGGGCAAACACCCGCCCTTCGTTATCCCGGATATCCGCAGCCAGTCTGACGGACGGGTCAAACAACCGGCTGCCGTATTTCTCCGTGCGTCCGATACCGGGCACGGCAGGGGGCCGCAGACTGTTGCGGATCACCCGCTCCTTAAAGGCATCCATTTTCCGGCCCATCTCACCGGACTGCTCCAGTGCCGTCAGGCGCTGCATGATCACCGTCAGCATGTCCGGCTCCTTTACCGGCCACAGATCGCCCCAGGTACCAAGATCGGCGGCGGCCACACTCTGCCCCCATATCAGCAGGGCAATCAGCCCCCGGCATCTCATGGTTCCGCCCTCATTCGCCGGGCAATATCCTGCTGGATTTCCCGGGTGATATCCGGTGCCCCCTGTACCACAGCAGGCGACACCAGAATGACCGCGTGGTGTTTCTGCTGCCACGCCTGCAGGCTGGCTTCCAGTGCCGTGTTAAAACGCGCTGAAAGGGCTTTTGACTGCGCTTCTGACAGTTGTTTCTGACTGGCGCTGTCAAAAAACGCATCCACGGTCTGTTTCATGTTGAAGGCGACAGTCACCGGTGCGTTCAGTCTGACAATGCCGTAACTGACGGCTGCGTTCAGTAACACCATTGCCAGGCATCCCGGCACCGTCCACCACCAGTGGCTGCGTCGTTCTGCCGTGACGTCGGCGGGTTTCTGCGTTGAACTCATGCCACACTCCTGTATTTCTCATGTTCTTCCAGCTAGGCTTCCAGCGAAGCCATTTCCGGCCCTGACTTCTTCCACGCCAGCTGCCACACTGCCTCATGAATACTCAGCCCCTCTTTACGCTTCTGCTGCACAAACTCAAAATCCGGGCCGTCAGAGCTGTACATGGCGCGGCTTAACGGGTCCACAAACAGACGGTGCCAGGAGGAATGGTTTTCCACCTGCAGCAGGAAGGAACTGAACCACTGGTCTTTGGCCGCACCAAACTTACCAATCATGTCACGCTGCAGTGGCAGGAACTGGTCCGGATACAGCTGGTTGTATTTCGCGAACTCCTTCGCACTCTGTTTGAGGATAATTTTGTAGGAGGAGTTACCCCATGCCGCGCGGGCAGCACTGGAAGCCTTGTCAGAGTCAAAGTCGACGATGTTCTGTGTGATGGTGATATAGGCACCGGTATGACGGCGGGCGGTACGGTAACCTTTCTCAATAAATTCACCGACCTTGTGATTTTTGAAGTCCAGCAGACGCCAGCCTTCATCAATAACGTTCAGTTTTTTGAGATTACGCGGCGTGCGGTACATCCTGTTCTCGATGTAAATGATAAGGCTGAACATCACCGCAACCAACAGTGACGGACGGTCTTCCAGTCCGCCCAGCTCCAGCACCACCATTTTTGCGTCATCCCGCAGGGACGGCTCATCAGAGTTAAAATACTGGCCGTAAGTGCCGTTGGCAGTGTACTGGTCAAGCAGCACAATCATTTCGTCCAGACGGCTGCGGATAGTCGGTGACTCGGCATACTGCTCGCTGTCACTGGCGTTTTTCAGGAAATCCACCACGTCATCAATACGTGCCCTGTTCTCTTTGGCCAGCCATGATGCCCTGACGGCCTGCAGCAGCAGACCTTCATGCACTTCATCCAGGTTACCGTTGGGGCTGGCCATCACCGACAGCTGGTCGCGGACACGCTCCGCTGACTGGTCAATATCGGTGATGTTCGCAAACGGGTTAAAGCGCAGGGTTTCACCGTCCAGATATACGCCCCCCATGTTCTCACACAGGGACTTGTAGCCATCCCCCATGTCGAACACCACGGCAAAGCCCCCGGAGTCCAGCACGCTGCGGATAAGTGGCTGTATCAGCCCGGTTTTACCGGCCCCGGAGGTGCCACAGACCGCCATGTTATAGTTGGTGTTATTCATCCCCCGGAAGAAAATATCGATAAACGCCAGCTGGTTACGGTAGGTGGGTGCCAGCAGACCTGCCGGTGTCAGAGGGTTATCCGCCACTAACGGCATCAGGTTGGCCACATTAAAGCTCTCTGCGCGCTGTACCACTCCGGCCTCTTTCAGCTGTTTAAACAACCCTTTCCCGGCCATAAAGGGCAGACAGGTCAGGAAATTGCGCATGTGGTTAAAGCGCGGTGAAATCAGCTCAAAACCGTTTTTACGGAAGCTGTTCAGGATGTCCTGCTCTACTTCCAGTGCCGTTTCATTATTGTCCTTGCAGAAGGCTGTGATGTTGAGGAAGTAGGACACCACGGAGGACTGACCGGAGCCCAGCCGCTGACGCAGTTCCCCCCACTCCTTCGACTCTTTCTCCACGGACGGAAACCATTTGGCATAGGAGGTCTTCGACTTTTTCTCCAGGTCCATGTACTTTAGGTTGGCTTCGCTGTGGGTTTTCACCTGGTCTTCCACCACCAGAGTCAGCGTCAGGATGAACGGACAGGAGATGGACAGTTCCGGGTTCAGCAGGTTGCTGTAGTTGTCGGCCATGTTCCACAGGAAGGCGATTTCCGGGTTACGGGCCAGATGGAAATTCAGGATGCGGGCCGTGCTGTTCCTACCGTTCTCACGCAGGCCCAGCGTCAGGTAATCAGCCCGGACTTTCAGATCAAAACTGTCCTCCACACACTGATAATTCAGATCAGAATACGGGTCCAGCTGACGTCTTTTCGGGTACAGGGAGTCCGGGTTATGGTTAATCATCTCCCCGACAATATCGATAAAGGCCTGTGCATCCACCGTCTGTGTGGTGATACTGGCCCCCTGTAACGACGCCCGGATGATTTTCACCAGGTTTTCCATTTCCAGAATGTCGGCCCGGCTTTTTTTCTTCGAAGGAGAACAGTACGAGATAAACACCCGGTAATGGCGCAGGGTCAGGGGCAGATTCATCCCCTCCGGCAGCGGAAACTGTGTCGCTGCCGCTTTCATATAATAGGCCCGGGTAATGGCGTTAAACCGTTCAGCCTGTTCACCTGACCAGGAGAACTCACGCAGCCCGTATTCAATCCTGTCACCAACCAGTTGACTGGACATCAGATGGATACACAACGGAATACCGCGCGGCAGTTTGGTGCGCAGCATGTGATCGAGGGCCTCCACAATGGACTCATTCGCCCCATTGATGGGAATGGCTTCCAGCATAAAGCCCATCGTGGTGTCATTCATGAACAGACCGGATTCCTGGTTGTAATCACGGTACGGCAGCAGACGGCTGAACTGCGGGAAGCTCATTTCGCCCAGAACTTCATTGGCCTTTGCGGATTCGTCAGGCAGTTTCAGTGCTGTGACGAGGGAGTTAACCGCCTGAGTGACGGCCTCAAGTGGGTTATTCACATGAATTCCTTAGTTGAAAAATAAAGCGAGAAATGCGGTAGCCATGAAGGGAATACCTGTAATTAACGCGCCATTTCCCGGCGCATATACAAAGATTTCTGTTTTCTGAATATCCACTCATGTTCATCCGGAATTAAATCACTATGTTCTGCGACTGACTTATGCATAATGTTTTATCTGTCTTTCCTGATACGCCTGACATTCAACGCACAACGTCACACCAGGAAATATCTTCCGCCGGGCTTCCGGAATAGGATTTCCGCATGCTTCACAGAGATAAACAGGAATACCATGAGCATTTATTTTCTGGCGTATCCGGTTTATTCCTGTCATGGTCAGTTGTTCTGTCACTGAATATGCTTCATCGGCTTCATCACTCACGGAATATTCCTCCCGACATGTTCTGACACGCTACCGCCCATCCCTTTTCACGCACAGGGCACTCGTTTTACAGGCAGATTTTGAATACAGAAAGCCCGCCGGCATTGCCGGCTGATATACAACTTCAGGGCCAGTTAATTAATACGTGGTTTTCCCCACGCAGACGGTTTAATAACAAAAAACACGCTGGATGGCTGATGATAAACATCCTGGTTATCAATATAAGGCGCTATCCATAATGCTGCCGTCTGCTCACCCGTTCTTAGCGGACGAGGAGGTGTTACCGGCGTAACTGAACTGACCGGAACAACCGTTTTCACTTCCCGGGCAGCGGTAAACAGCGGGCGTGGTGCCAGCAGTTTCTGCTCCGGATGTGCTGTCACCGCAGGTCTGCCGCCGGACGGAGTGGTCGCGGTGACGGTCTGCACCGGCATTGTCCGGAAGTTCCCTTCAGCCAGGCGCGGCAGTGATGCCGCAACCGGCTTTGCTTCTGAGGACTGCTCCAGTTTTTTGGCCTTCTCATTGGCCTGCTCCATCGTCATACAGGTATCGGATGTGGTGGCGTTACACTCAAATTCCGTACTGGTTCCGGCACAGCCGGAAAGTAATAAGGTCCCCAGCAGAGGAATAAATAAAGAAATCTGTTTCATTGTCCCTCACCTTTCTCATCGCAGTTCACAAAATCCTTCTTCAAATCCCTGACCGTACAGGTTTTTACAATGTCAGGATTTTCAAAAACCGTACTCCGTGATGATTTATAAACATATGCCACAATGCGTTTTCCCCCCGCATCAGGTTCTGGTGCACTGACTTCACATAACGGAGGTGTTATTCCGGACTCATACAGCACCGGATAATTTATTTTTTTGACGCTGCCATCAGAAACCAGCTTATTCATCGAAGGGTTCCTTATATTTCTGAATTCTTCATCACACCGACAGCAGTCATATTAAAATTGTCCGGCAATGACTCAGAACCGAATTTCTCCGGTGCAGGAAGTACGATTCTTGTGGCGCAGTTACTGAGAACAGCATGCATAAAATCATCTGACACGGTTTTACCCGGCACAGAGAGGGCTGTAATAACATTAATATTACGCATGTTCATTTTTATCTCCGTTGTTTCTGTTTGTTCTGTCATCAGGAAGATAAACAGGGCATTTCCTGATTTTTCCCGGCAGGGAAGCGTCTTCCGTATAAACTTCCTTCAGATGTTCATCTGCGGTTACCACCCGGATACATTTCATTTTTCCGGGTCGCACCGGATATTTCCCGGTGATCGCTGCCAGCGAGACATACATCAGTGCCAGTGTTGCCCATAATGCGGTGACCAGTTGCATCAGTGACCGGTCAGTCTCCCTGACATAATCTGCAGCATCAGCCGCGCGGTAATGGCAGATATCCTGTATTTCTGATCTGCCTGAAGAATCAGAGGAAGAAAACCAGCATTCACTGACCGGGAACTGTCCGGCAGGTGCTGTTTGTCTTACGAAGTTAATCTCCTTAACCAGTAATTTCCCCGGCGTGGTGTTGTCCTTCCATAAAACAAACAGAGCCATCAGGGCCATTGTGGCCAGTGGCAGAATGACGGTGTACTTCAGACACCAGAACAGTCCTCGCAGAACCCGGGCGACAACATACCGGGCGGCATGGCACGCCTGACGGGACGACATATTATTTGCCATCGTTGCCCCCTCCCTGGCTGCCGGACATAAACTGCTGCGGATTCAGGTTGCCCAGCTGCTTCAGCATCTGGTCAGTATTAAAGCCGTTAAGATGACTTTCAGCTGATGGCGGAACAGGAACCGGACTTTCCGGATTATCTTCTTCCGCTCTGTTCTGCGTGCGCTCCAGCGCCATCTCTTCCACGGTTTTCAGCTGGAAGCCGTCCTGGAACACCACAGTCACTTCGTTGCCCGCACCAATCGGTATCACCGGGTGATACTGTTCGGCACGTTTGATGTAGTAGTCACTGAGCGTCTGTGCGGCTTTCGATGCGCCGCCACCGATACCCATTTTAAGGACATCGCCGGCCCCGTAAGCAGCAGTGGCACCCAGCCCGACAGCCGGCTGGGAAGCACGCTCCATTCCCTGACCGATACCGTCAACAAATCCCGCGCCCCATGCCCAGCCGAGGATTTTGCCGTTACGCATCACCACTTCGCCCTTGATACCGTTTTTACCCCGGAAGCTGACATGCCCCTTAATCGGCATATCAATAGTTTTGCCGTCCTTCAGGCAGCTGATATTGCGGGTGCGTACAATGGCACGTTCACTGGACACATCCCCCCAGGCTTCCAGCCCCACAAAACATCCCGTTGCGTCATACGTTTTGCTGTTCGGCATTTCCACCAGACCGGTGATACGCAACTGCATCGGCACCGTGGATTCATTACCGGTGACTGAGGCATTGGCATCCGCTCCTTCAATCAGCATGGCTTTCGCAAAACTTCCTGACGGAATGTACGGCAGTGATGGTCCCTGTTTTCCCTCATTACGGGTGAACACCTTACGCTGTATCCGGTTAGGCACCGGTACAGACTGGTACGTCACCTGCGGTGGTGGCGTGACACCATTCCCGGGATAAAACGCCGTCGGCGGTGGAACAGCAACGCTGCCCTGCGGCGGGAAAGATACGGGTGTGTTTCCTGGCTGTGGTTCGCCTTCCGGGCCGGGCGGTGAGGCTGGCGTCTGCGGTACTGGCTCACCGGTCGCGGTGACAGGATTTGCACCCAGGGCTTTCACCTGCTCTGCCAGTGCAGCATTGTCCTGTCCCAGCTTTTCAATACGACGCTGGTCATCACCGCGCTGTTTGTTCAGGACATCCAGCTCACGACGGATTTCCTCATACTGCTTCTGCATCTGTGCTGCCGTCACCTGCATCTCTGTGGTGGCATGCTGACGCACCTTGTCATCAAAGGTCGTATCCACCACACCGGTCATATCCGGCACAGGCTCCTGTTCAGCCACGGTTTCACCGTTACCGGACATGTCCACATCAGACAGATACAGTGCCCCACCAATCGCGGAGGCTGCACCGACAACCACAATCCCCAGCCACAGGTACTGCTTGCGTTTCACAATGGTATTGATACTGGCCATCAGTTGCCCTCCCCGTCACGGATGACATACACATCCATGCGCGCACCTGCCAGTAACTGGCTGGCAGGCTGGCTGAACATCACGGCACGGGTTCCCGGCTGCCAGAAATCACTTTCCCGGATATTCAGGGCAGACAGCGTTTTATTTTCCACGGCAAAGCGGACCATCTTCAGGTGATTCCCCGTCCATACGGCATCTGCCACTGAAGACAGCCCCGCCGGGGCCTGCAGGGTTTCCTTTGTCACCGGGACCTGATACCAGCCTGCGGGTAATTTTCCGCCACGGACGGCCTGGCTGATGGTCACAAGCAGGGATTCGTAAGGCGTGGACGTTTCCCACGCACCGGCTTCTTCTCCGGTTCCGCGCAGGTCACTGACCAGCTGAATGGTACGCCCCGCGCCTTCACGGGGAACGGCCTGAATGGAAAGATTCAGACCACGTTCTGTTTCCAGAATGAACGTAAAGGGCTTTTTGTTGACGGTGGCCACCACCACACCGCCGGAGGCAGTCTGCTCATTATTGGTCAGGGCACCATCCAGACTGTTCACGGCGATAATCCGGTCACCGGGAACGGTAAACAGATTCGGGCTGGTATTGCTGATGGCAATACTGGCCTGACCACCGTTCACCATTGGCACCACGGTGGGGGCCAGCGTACCGTTTGCGGCCATCACGCTGCAGGAAAAAAACAGGCTGCCGAATATTATTGCCGTATTATTTTTTCTCATCGTCTGTTTCCCCGAAATTATCCAGCCAGGTCACCCCGTTTTCCCGCTTCAGAATAAGGATGTAATGTTTGATATCAGTGAAAGGTTTTGAATCACCAATCCAGGTTTTAAGCACACCACGAATTTCCACACGGCCATACTGAGGCCAGACACGAACACTGGTCTGGAAAAAGGCTGAGTTCACGTTATCGTTTTTAATACGCTTCGCTTCTTCAGCCAGAATAACTTTCATCTGGTTCTGTGCGCCCGGGCGGATATATTGCAGAAGCGCCTGATGTGAGGCATCGGCGGTTTCTGATGAAACATTCAGACGGAGGGCAATAAATGACAGCGCCATCTGCTGTAAATAAGAGGCGTCGGCACTGTTCTGTGACACGGCAAAGGGGGCATTAAATGCCATTGGCGTCACGGCAGTGCGTTGCTCATTCTGAAGACGGTAGTTATTCACCCCCTGAATGACGTTAACAGAGAGGCTGAGAACAATAAGCACTGACATAAATATAAAGGCGATGGCCATTACACGACTGGTACTTAAACGGGCACCGTGTTCCATATAACAATCCTGGTATCAGTTCTATTTAATCCACTGCCGGAAACACGAATCGGGAACATTATGAAAAATACCGCGCAGCAGGGCTGTTGGCATATACCAGTAAATCAGGTCACGTAACCAGGAACTGCCCCGCCCTTTTTTCAGTTTTTTAATCCCGAAATAAACCAGAACCGCTGCACCAATACCGAACAGATATTTCGATGTTGTGATACCCCAGCCAATACAGATTGCTGCGGGGATCAGTTCATCCAGTGGCAGGCCAAACCAGCGGCTCTGGTTGGTCAGTGTTTCCGGGAAACGATATTTCTTAAGTTTATTCTCGTCTCCCGACATCGTTTTATTTCCTGTCAGAGGCCAACGACGGCCATACCCACAGCAATAAATACAGAGATGATGGCAAAACCGGCCAGGAACTTGACGTTTTTGGTCATCATGTACATGACCGCACCGACCAGAACTTCAGCCAGAACAACCCATTTAACAACACTGGAGTCCTTACCGAAGGTCGCCTTAACCGTGGTGTTACCACTTGCCATCAGGTCCTGACCACTGCTGCCGGCGGCCATCGCCAGCTGCGGGAAGAACATCATCAGAACAGCAGCCGGGATCACAGCGCGAGCCAGGCGAAGCATATTCAGACGAGTGAATTTAGAAAAAAACGACTTCTTTTTGACGGGCGCAGAAACACCCTGAACACTTAAAACGGCGTCCATATGATTCCTCTGTTTAATATTGATAGTGAAAAATAAAACTCTTTATATATCGTCTATGCTTTCAGCTTCCTCCTTTATTAAAGATGCATTATAAAAGTCTGGAAAACGATTGAGATGATCTTTTAGTCTAATGAACACCTCATTAGTTTTTGTTCTTCCGCTACGATCTCTAGCTGCTAAAAGTTTCTGATTAGTTGTCTCATCCAGTATTAATAAGACTTTGTTACCCGGTGCGGCTCTGGTTCTCCCTCTGCTCACGTTTCCTCCGCATAATTACTTGAGATAATAAAATATAATCATATAAATCATCTTTAATGAAAACAAAAATAGAGTAAATTATATTAACAAAAACGGGAACCAATGGTTCCCGCAAAGTAACAATAAGTTAACAGCCTATCTTCCCAATATTTCTTTTACTTTAGCATATAAAGGAAGTATCTTTTCCGTTCTAATCATTTCATCCAACCAGAGATCTCTAGAACTAAATCCATGTCGTTTAAATAATTTCATGGTTTTCTTCTTTGATTTAGACACAGTGATGTTCATCTTTGCTGATGAATAATGATGGCTAAACCTTATCAGATATGGCTCAATGCCTACATATTCATCAGATAGTACAATTAATTCATTGGTGTATTTAGACACAACAAACGATGACAGATTATCATTTGCTACCCAAATAAATCTCCAGATAAAGAAATAGCCGCATGGTGTGATAACACTTTCTATGATCACACTCCATAACATATTATTAAGTAATATGTCATTATTACAATTTACACCATAAACTGAAGAGCATGATTCAATCTCTGCTCTGGATAACTGTAATTTACATTCCAACGTTAAACTATCAAACCATTCATCACATGAATTAAATGACGATCTGATAAGTTTTTCAAAGCGGTTATTTTCCTGAATAAAAGAACCATCCTCGAAGCGGACACATACTGGATATTTTAAAAACGAAATAGCCTCTCCAAGACTATGAGGGAAATGCAATTGACTGATGAGTGCTCTTTCTCTACGATCCATCGCACACATAGGAACCTCCTCTAAGGATTCTATGGACAGTCGATGTAGGGAGTGGCTGCTCCCTGCATCGGCGATTTTCAGTTTCAATTTTTAACGTGGCATTAACCACATAATCAATATACTAATTATTCTGATTATTGTCATCAGTTTGAACCATAAAAAACCATGATATTTGAACAAAGTCAAAATTTATTTCACTTTATTCATCATCATTTTTTGGAAAGAACCTTTCCATCTCAACCGACACCTTCTCTCTGATATCTTCAACCATATTGGCATATTCAAACTTCGGTTTTCCGGAAACATGAGGGCTAAGAGACTCAATACCTAAAATCTTTGCCACCGTTGACTGCGTTTTTACAACACACTCAAGAAGAAGTTTATTAAACTCTGCCTGATTAAACGCTGATTCTTTTCGTTCCATCTGCGCTTCATAAACTCGCAATCCTAACTCAAGCAACATAGAGGCAATACTTGAATAACTTACATCTTTCTCTTTTGCTCCCTCTGCTCGCCTTTGCACAGCAATAGCATTTATTTTTTCAGACACATGGTCATTAACATAAACCTGAATTTTGGCCATAACACACCTTATTCACCTTCCTAAACAAACAATATATTTTCGTGCTCTCTATTCTGCACCTTATGACGAATCGCCATTAGATTCATCATACTAAAATCACGATTCACTATACGAATCAGCAATCATCAAATGACGAATCTAATATAGATTCACGCGCCAAGTAAATAGATGTTTTCAAAAAAATAGTCATTACTGAATCATTGACAATTCGTGATAGATTCACTATCGAATCTATCACGAATCTCTGCAATATAATTCAAAATTATATAATATAAATACGGTTCATTAATTACATGATTTAAAACACAAATCAGCAAAAACTTGTTTTTGCGTGGGGTGTGGTGCTTTTGGTGGTGAGAACCACCAACCTGTTGAGCCTTTTTGTGGAGTGGGTTAAATTATTTACGGATAAAGTCACCAGAGGTGGAAAAATGAAAAAATGGATGTTAGCCATCTGCCTGATGTTTATAAATGAGATCTGCCATGCCACTGATTGCTTTGATCTTGCAGGCCGGGATTACAAAATAGATCCTGATTTACTGAGAGCAATATCATGGAAAGAATCCCGTTACCGGGTTAATGCCATCGGTATTAATCCGGTAACGGGATATGGCAGCGGACTGATGCAGGTAGATTCCCAGCATTTTAACGAACTGGCCCGCTACGGAATTAAGCCAGAACATCTGACAACAGATCCCTGCATGAACATTTATACCGGTGCTTATTATCTGGCAATAGCATTTAAAAAATGGGGCGTCACCTGGGAGGCCGTTGGTGCATACAATGCCGGATTCAGGAAAACCGAACGCCAGAACCAGAGACGTCTTGCCTACGCATCAGATGTTTACCGGATTTATACTGGGATAAAAAGCAGTAAAGGTATCCGGCTTCCGGCCACGAAGAAATCACTTCCGGAAATTAACAGCGTGCAGAACAATTAATCTTACAGACATTGTCAGATACCGGTTATGCCGCAAAAGCGGCATGGAAGGCCACACACAAAAATATCATATGAGTGACAATACTGACTGGCCGAAGCCCCGCGAAGCGGGAACCCATCTTATATATACCCGGTAACTGCGCAGCCTCCTGCCAGACCATTTTTCGCGGGCACAATATTTACAGACAACCGGAAAGCCGGTTGATGAAATTGAGGTATATCAGACGAAACAGCAATGCCGAAAAATGATAATATAAGTAAAGCCCCGAAAATTTTTTCGGGGCTTTACTTATATTATCATGACTTCCACTTTCTGAACTGTTCGGCAATCACCCATAACGCCTTGTTGATTCTTATATCACCATCAATACCTGTAATGGCTCTTGTCCTGGTATTTTTCCCGGAGGCACTTCGCCCCGATAATCCACCTTTTATCATATTCTCCTGAACCCGCTGCCAGGTTGTCCAGAGATCGTTCTGTTTGTCTTCCCGACGACGGGGAGTAATTATCTGTTCAGGTGTCACTGGCGTTTTATTTTCATCTTCATACCTGACCATCAGTGCAGCTCTGCCAAATAAATGTTGCTCGTCACTGTTAAGATGAATTTCTTTCATCGCCTCCATATTATCAGTGACCTTATCAAAGACACCGAGCACTTCATACGCTCCCTCGATAACCTGCCCGACAATATCACCTTTATGTGGAACGCGGATTTCGCCAAAATTATTTCCTCACACCAGGCCATTTGTGCAGACAAAACGAAAAATTCCGGGGATCATCTGATAACTGGATGAACCATCATGTGAATTAAGCAGGATAATTTCAGGAACTTCCTGTCCGTTAATATGCCCTTCCCTGCGAAGACGTAACATATGTTTACTGTATTCGCGACGTCCCAAATCACGAACCCGACTCTGACAGGCAAAGAATGGCTGGAAACCTTCATCACGTAACTTATTGATGATATTGATTGTTGGAATATACGTATAACGTTCACTCCGGGACTCATGTTTATCACCGGAAAATACCGAAGGCACGAACTGCATTAATTCATCATCCGTTAAAGGACGTTCACGGCGGATGGAATTATACCGACCAAAACGGGAAGCTAATCGCATAACAGCTACTCCTTTATGAAAGAATAAATTTAATAAAAAATTTTTCCGCTTAATATCATCCCCCCGATCTCCATTAACAAGATTGCAACAATCAGGAGGGATATTCATCACATCCGGTCAGCAGATCGCCCGGATATCGAGGCCGGCACGCTTAATCTGACGCAGGAACTGTTTGAAGTGATCGGCTTCCGCAATGTTGATATGGCGGAACTGCTTATCCACACCCTGACTGAGCGCGTAGCTATAACTGAAGGCCATCTTTTCCGGGTGGCTTTTGCGATATTTTTTCAGCTCAGTCAGGCTGCTGAATTCCAGGACGTCCCACTCTTCCCCGGTGTTTTTTTCTTCCCGGCAACAAGAAGCGTGTACGACGCGGTGTTAACGTGGATATTTCGGGTACTCATCCTGCTTTCTCCTCTCTCTGGTTTTCAGCCCCCATCATCTGTTGAGTTTCGGGAGCCGCGGTTTTGACGTTTTGCGGGGACCTGCCTTTTGTTCCCTCCGGTATTCACCATCACCTGTTTGAGAACCTTCGCCGCATGGGGCATCACTGCCACGGCCGGAAACGACTGTCCGGGGGCAGACCGCAAAAGTTTTTGCCTGCTTCTGGGCAAAAAGTTTTGCGGGATGTGCATTTCACCCCTGGACTGGCGGAGACGGTTGTGGCTGTCTATGCCCCCGGCGACAGGGGCTTAAACAGGTGAATGGCACCGGACACAACAACGGGCAGGGACCCGCCGCAACGACGTGAAGCGCGGTTTGCGAAACGGCGTTGCGCCTTACATCCCGGCGGCCTTTTGCCGGGATGCCAGGAGCGCAGGCCACGGCGCGACAGAGGCGGCGCGACCGGAACGGTCGCTGCAAGCCCGGGGTTTTCACGCATCGGACCGTAGCGACAGCCCGAAACCGCGCCAGCGGGTTCGGCGGAGACTGGCAGGTGCGCCAGCAGCTGCCTGTCGGAGTCGGGCCTGACGACCGGATGCCGCTAGACAGCCGGGAGCCGAAGGTGCGCCCGGCAGACAGGACAACACTGCAGTAGTCAGAATCAGAGCAGCAGATAAAGGAACAACAACATCAGGAACAGTTCCATAACATAAGAAAGAAACACTCCTGAGTCAGACACATCACAGACGGGAAGGGTAACGGGCGACGCGCCAGCGTGGCCCGCTTCCCTTCCGGCAGGCGTCAGCCTGCCAGGGGTTTTCGCGCGGACTGACAGGCGGCCTCCACCGCCTGCCCCTGTATCACCTGTTTCTGCTACCCTGTAAGATGTAGTGACCGCCCAGGAAAACCGCCTGCTGATTCGCCACAAAATCGCAGATTTCATCAACAATCTGCGCGGTGGTGAGCGGTTTCTGCCCCATTTCACGACGCCGCGCATTAATCACGGCTTTGTAATTGCGCAGAATTTCGCGGGTTTCCGTGCTGATATTCATGACATGTGCTCCCCGTCCAGCGCCTGTAACACAACGTTCATTGCTTCGCGTTCCTCCCTGACGAACGCATCACCGTCGCCCCCGTTCTCACTCCCGACGGCATACAGGCGCTTCATTTCACTGCCTGCCAGCGCCATCACTTTTTCCAGCATCACCGCCGGAACTGTCACCTGACGGCTGGCGCGCTTTTCTTCCATCAGCTCACGAACAACGTCGTGAACAATGCTGACATCCGCACCATGCTCAAAGGCATCGTCCAGCCGCTGCATGACGGTTTCCAGCTCATCGTCTGACAGGTTCCAGTCCTGGGCTATGTGGCGCACATCCCCACGGGTCAGCACCACGGCAAAAACGCATTCACTGTCCGGCACGTCTGTATCCAGTACATCGCGGATGATTTCTTTAACAGTACAGTACATGTTCTCGTCTCCTTTGCAGGGGCGGCATTGCCGCCCCGTCCGTTAATCAGTCCAGAGCCGCGTAAATCGCGTTGCATTCGGGGTGAAATTCGATGTGACGCCACAACTGCGCATCGCGCATCCGGTAAAGCTGGGTCAGTCCTGCATCCCCGCTGTCGTGGTACAGCCACAACTGGCGGTTAATCACAAGGGAGGTCAGGATGATACCTGCAGCATCAGCACTCACGGTACGGTCAAACCAGTTTGCACCGTTCACCATGTGGAAACGGTCGCCATCCGGCATCATGTAACCGCCACCGTCCGGCAGGCGGATGAAGTGCCAGAATCCGCCTTCATATTCCGGCATCATTTGTTTCGCCAGCGCGTATACAGACGCTTCGGCATACAGAAAATCCTGGCCAAACAGGTAAGGCAGAAAGGAGAGACGGTCGCACTCTTCAACGTTCAGAGTGACAGGTTTCGCATATTGCATGATGTTTTCCTCCGTTGTTCACATATTCCGCGACACCGGGCTGTGCCGTGCCTCCAGAAAAGCCGGGCGATAAGGCGGGGATGCACAGGGCGCAAGGGAAGCCGCAGCCTGACGCACACGGCTGACGGGAGTTGCAGGGTGAGGCCGCGAAACCTGAGCGGGCGAACGACCGGAAAATCACGGCAGACGGGAAGGAGGGACCGGGTGACCGCAGCGGCGAAGCGTACCCTTGCATCAACGCCAGCCCGGCTTTTCTGGAGGCACGGCACAGCCCGCACACGACGCTGAGGCCACATAACTGAAAAACCACAAGGCCATGCCCTGCATGGCCGGGTAAAGCTGAGCCGGCGGCGACTTCCTTTGTGCTCTGTCCGGGGACCGGCAGGAAAAAGGCGGGGATTTACCCCGCCAGCGTCATCATTTCCGGATTTTTGCCAGGGCATCCGCCATGCTGCGGATTTCGGTCCGGGCTTCCCGGACCACCTCCCGCAGAACACCACGGTCAAACCAGCGGCGGGGCGGTTCATCCGGTATACGCAGCACATCGCAGGCCAGCCCACTGGACAGGATATGCTCAATACAATCGCTGACCAGGTACATTTCCACCGACGAAAAACGTGCTCCCCGGTTCACGATGGCATCGAGCACCACGGGCAGGTTTTCGTCATCTTCATCGAGCCAGCAGGGGTGCTCGCTTTCCTTCACGACCAGGCGAAAGCGGCGCGTCTGGCGGGTCAGCAACGTCTGACCGGTGGTGGTCAGCGCCGCACGGATACGCCGCGCATCTTCTGCCACCTGGTAACAGATGCTTCGTACCGCATCGTGCACCGCATCAAGAACAGCCCTGATTTCGTCTTCGGTCAGCCATTCTCCGGCATACGGGAAAGACACCTGCGTTCCGTCTGGCGGAAGTACCGGCAGCGACTGCCACTGACTGCCGGACAGTACCAGTTCCGCCCCGGTTCCGGTCAGTCTCTGAATGGCGGAGGCCAGGAGCGGCGGCAGTACGCCGCCGTGACGGTTGATAAGTAACGTCGCCAGCCGGGGCGCATCCAGCCGCACGTAAATGCTGATCCAGCCCGGATAGTTCGGATTTCGCTGGTCAACATCCGTCTCTTCCGGCCAGCCCTGCGCCAGCAGCAGGTTACGGGCGTGACGACAAATCAGTGCGTTCAGCGTGCTGTTTTCGTTCATGATTAAGCGTTCTCCCTGTATCGCCGCCCGCAGGGCAGGCGGCGATAACATCAGTTGTTTTCGTGTGTGTTGTTTTTCAGCAGGGTGCGGGCCTGATTAACCACCGCCTGACGGCGGGTAACGCATTCCGGGACGGCGAGGCCGTTATCACGGGCGGCCCACTCACGTTTCCACAGTGCCTGTTCAGCGGTCTGAATCAGGGATGCCAGCAGTTCAGCAGGGACGGTCACCTGGCGGTTTTCGCTCACGTTGCTGATAATCTCCATCACCGCGGCGGAAGAAATACCGGATTCAGTCCGCTGGTCTTCCGGGATGTCCTCCATGCGCGCCAGGACGGTCCTGATTTCATGATCGGTCAGAGAAATTTCCATACCGTCAGCCAGTGCCTGAATCTCTTCCGGGGACCAGATAACCAGCATCAGCGGCGCGTCTCCCGGATACTTTGCTGCCAGCTCCCGGCATAGCGTTTCGCATGTTCCGTACATACTCTCTCCCCTCAATCTTTGAAGCAGGAATCCAGTTCCAGAATTTCGGTATATGCCTCCATCAAGAGGCGGTTTGCGCGAAACAGCGTCTGACGCACCAGACGTTCCGGCAGGGTGTCGGCATTAAAGCTGTACCGCTGCTCCATCTCATTCATGGTTGTACGCAGGTCGCACATGGCATTGGCCACCTCCGCCACTTCGGCGCGCAGTTTTTCGTGTCCGGCATAGTTCATTTACGCAGCCTCCGGTTCAAACCAGTTATCATTCGCGGCCCCCTGCTGCATGGCCCGTTGCACGGCGACCAGTCGTTGCTGTCCGGCACGGTGATACTGTTCAAGCAGCTCGATACCGATATACCGGCGTCCGGACTGAAGGGCGGCCACGCAGGTTGAGCCGCTGCCTGCAAACGGGTCCAGCACAATTGCGTTCGGATGTGTGAAGCTCTCAATCAGTGGTTGCAGGCTGGTAACGGGCTTTTCCGTCGGGTGATGGCGGTTGCCTGAATATTTCCAGCCCAGCACGTCGGGCAATGGCTTCTGAGGCAGCGCCGGACGCCCTTTTGCCAGGATGTAAGCGCATTCGTGGCGATAGCCCACATATGCGGCCTTCGATGTGTAGGTTTTGGTAAATACCAGGTGGCCAACCACGCTGAATCCCGCATTTTTCCAGGCGGCTATAAAGCGATCGACGCGGTTCCAGCCATAGAAGCTCACCATCAGCGCATCTTTTTTCAGCACTCGGTACATTTCATTACAGGCCGGTTGCAGCCATTCATCGGTTTTATCGCCGGCGATGGTACGCCCCTGACGGTCACGGAAACCGACGAGATATGGCGGGTCGGTGAGGATGAAATCGACAGCATTGCCCGGAAACGTGGCCATAACACGCACGCAGTCACCCTGGATAAAACGGGACATAACAGCACTCCTTCTCTTACAGAGGGCACCGGGAGGGCGCCCCTGTGGCGCCCGTTCCCCGCTGCCTGTGGGCTGTTCACCGCGTCCGGTAACGGGTCAGGCCTACCGTGGAATACCGCAGCCGTCGTCTTTTTGACGGCGAGGATATGCCGCGAAAGCGGCTTGAAGGGCGTTCATCAGAAAAGGGCGACGGGCTGGCGTACACTGTCACCAACGCCAGCCGGGAGCGGTAAAAGCGCCCGTCCCGTGCCCGGCCGGACGCGGGACACTGACCACAGGCAGCGTTCCTGCCGCGCCGCGTCAGCCGGCGCAGTAAAAAGAGGAGCCCGGCGACATCCTTTACCGGAAAAGAAACGGGCGGTTGCCCGCCCGTCTCCGTCATACTTCATCCTCCATAATGCGCCACATTGTCGACTATCCACGCCGGTCCGGTGACTTCCGGCAGCTCATCGTCATCTGTCGGGGAAGACCATTCAAGTTCCCCCCCACAGCACATCAACGAGCTATCCACGCTCATACAACTGCCAGCCACAGAAATCACAGCCCTGTTCGGCATACCAGTGCTCCAGTGTGCAACTGAAACGGCGGCTTAATTCTGCAATAACGTCGCTTTCTGGCTGACACCACGGCGTGTCAAAATCCACCTGAATGAAGTTGTCTCTCTGACTGCTGATATTCACCTCATACCCCACAGGCCACTTCACGCCATACTGTTCGGTATACCAGTGATATGCAGAAGGAACACCGTTCAGAACACCACCGTTAAAGCCGTTTACTTCAACATCCAGGCGGCTGGGCATCAAAATGGGGTACCGTGGTTTCAGCTGAAGTCGGTGAAATTTTCGGAGCCGGTCATCGTCTTCTCCAGTAATTACCCGCTATACGCATCGATGTCGAACAGGGTCATGGTTCATCTGGAGGCGCTGGCACCGCGCGTTGAGCAGTACTCGATTGACGAGATGTTTCTCGACGTGCGAGGTATTGACAGCTGCATCGATTTCGAGGATTTCGACCAGCAGCTGCGTGAACACGTCAGGAACGGGACTGGCCTGACTATCGGTGTCGGAATGGGGCCAACCAAAACGTTGGCAAAGTCAACACAATGGGCTTCCAAAGAGTGGCCACAGTTTGGTGGCGTGCTGGCATTAACGCCGGACAATATCCGCCGTGCGGAAAAACTGCTGTCACTGCAGCTGGCGCACGAACCCTATATTTATCAGGAAGAACTTCAATGTGGTTCTGGAGAGAAAGGTCCGGGAACTCAATGGAGAAAGCTGTATTTCACTGGAGGAATAACCGCCCCCCCCAAACAGCAGATAGTCTGCAGCCGGTCCTTTAGAGAGCGCGTCACGACATATGAGGCCATGCGCTAGGCCATCTGTCGGTACGCTGAGCGTGCAGCTGAAAAGCTGCGGGGCGAGTGTCAGTTCTGCAGACATATCGCCATTTTTTTGAAGACGTCACCGTTCGCAGTAAACGAACCGTATTACGGGAATGTGGCCAGTGAAAAACTGCTCATCCCCACGCAGGATACACGGGATATCATTGCCGCTGCCGTTAGAATTCTGGACAGGATATGGGTGGATGGCCATCGATATGCAAAAGCGGGTTGCATACTCAACGATTTCACTCCTACCGGGGTTTCGCATTTGAACCTTTTCGATGATACTCAGCCCCGGAGCAACAGTAACCAGCCGTTGAAAGTCGTGGACAGCATTAACCATTCCGGTCTGGGGAAAGTGTGGTTTGCAGGCCGAGGCATTGCGCCAGAATGGCAGATAAAGCGTGAGATGTCGTCACCGGCATACACTACCCGCTGGAACGAACTACCGGTCGCCAGACTTTGAAAAAAAGAAATTCATGGTGATTTCACTATGAAAGAATTAAAAAAAACACTTTATATTCAGTAAAATAAGCATGAAAAAAGCGTGGTGAAAATTGCAAAAAAAGGATGCCATTTGGCATCCTGATATTAACCCGGCATATCCTATTCAGGCAGTTTTCTTAGAATGTTTTTTATAGCCTCATCGATTTCTAACTGCACCTCATTAGATATGCGGGAGAACTCATAAACAACAAGACGCTTTCTGGGGTCAGTCTTCTTTCTGGCAAATTGGTTACGATCAGAAAACTCTTTCAACTTCTCAGTTTCCACTGTTTTTACAGGCCGGTCTGTAAGCAATTTTCCTTCAGACCTGAAGACCGCCAGGATTTTGCTTTTCTCAATTGTTGGATAGTCAGGTAAAGCCATCAGTTTTTGGCGAACTCTATCCATAAACTCTTCCACTGACATTTTTTTGTTGGTTGCCTTTTCAGACAGTTTCAACAAAAATTGATAGTCCGACAGCGAAATATCATTGATTATCGGAAATACAGAGATCATTTCATCCGGTACTGATGCCGCCTGAAATGCGCGTGTTACTTTTGCCGGAGAGATGCTTTCAGCCTGAGCGATCTCTTCTTTTGTCATACTTGCCCCATAAGTAACTTCAAGGCGTTTTCCTAGTTCTCGGAGGCTATGCTCTCTGGCTGTCTGTATATCTTTTGCAAGTTGTCTCGCGTCGGCAATATCAATACTGTCTTTTGTAACCAGTATTTCGAATTTTACGTTGTTATAGATACAGGCAGCACGACGACGCGTACCGTCTAATACTTCAATTCGTCCATCTACTTCCCGACCAATAGCCGGAAAAAATTGCTGAAGTTTAATCGTGCGAGTTATGTCACTAACTGACTCACGCGAAAGCATAGTCTGATCGCGTCCATTAACAGATACATCAACGAACGTTTTAGATTCTATATCTCCGCTTAATACAACCGTTTTAATGAATTTTGCTTGTTTCCCAGACTTAAGAGTAAACGTTTTGATCTCTCCGTCACCTTCAAGCATGCGAGCGAACTCTGAATTGCTATTGCCGAGAACTCGCCCTCGAGCTAAAACCTTTTTCATTTGGATGCTCCCCGAATGTATTCAATGCGGTCAAAAACGGCTTTAGTAAATCGTTCCGCTTCGGTACGAGCTTTTTTCAATGCCTCTGCACTTCCTGGATACGAAACAGGGTTAGCACTGATGATAGTGTCAAAAGATTCACCACATCGTTCGAACCCGTCCAGTCTCGGAAGCGATGAGTCAAGAATATTACTCGCATACACTTCACGAGCCAGGCTATAGGAAGTTTCGTGATCGCGCTTACTGGTCATTTTGGACATAAACCCTATGCTCGCACTCAGGCGGGGCTCAACGCCTTCTTCTTCCAAACGTTCTAGCATTTCAGGTAAACGAGTCAAATATTTGAGAGTTGAATGGAAATCAACTTGCGCCGGGGGAGTAGGGGTGAGAAGTAAATCACTCGCAGCCAGGCCATTGAGAAGAAATGGATCAAGATGAGGGCCAGTATCAATAAAAACAAAATCATAATCATCAGCGATACGGTCAATGATGGTTTTCCTGAGTACTTCAGAAGGCTTAAAACCAGGAAGGTGTTCAGCAACCAAAGACTCCCATTGGCTTGCTACGAAGCCGTCATCAATAGAAGCAGGGATGACATCAACGCCAGGAATCATAGTGGGTCGGATAACCGCTTCTCGCAGTGTTTCAGCATCGAGATTATTTAGCATTGCTTGGGCGGCAGTTTCAAGGACTGTACCAATACTATGGGTATGGTCCAAAAACATAGTGCTGGACGCCTGCGGGTCAAGGTCGATCACAAGGATACGAAGGTCATGACGCAGCAAATCCGGATGTACTCGTAGTGCATGCGCCAGCGTTACTGTACTGACGGTTTTTGAAACCCCACCTTTCAAGTTGACGACAAAAATTACGTAAGGTTCTTTATGAACATCGCGATATTTTGGTATCTGTCGGTGAGCGTAAATATCAATAACGTTCTGAATTGTTAATGCATACTGCTCGACGTTGCCTACCCGCTTTTTATTAAATTCATAGCCACTTTCTTCCATTTCTTTAACGGCCAGTTCTACGATGCGTCGGCTCAGCTTCGGCAATTTTGCGACCGCATTACGAGTATATGTTTGATGATACTCTGTCAGATTGAATTCTTTTCTTTGCTCCTCAATATCCCGACTCATGGCCTGAAGTAGAGCACTTGCTCTGAGCGCTATGGTACCGACACTACCGTAATCTCGTTTCATAGTTTTCCTCTGAGATAGATTCCCTGCCCATATATTGCGTACAAAGTTCAATCACATTGTACACAAATATGAAAGAGGTACAATATATTTTGCATTGCCATTAAATTATCGTACGTTGCAAGTCACCATTCACATCAAACCGCATAGTTAGACATTGTCTCTGAGCAGGCGAGGGGTTAGACAAGACCGTTGGGCGCGTCAGAGTGTTATATTAGGATACGGGTAGGTGACACCCACCTCTGGCACAGAACGGACATTCATTGATGCCATGCCAGAATGGACGTTCAGGTTATTCCGTCCAGTTCTGCTGGCAGCGCGAGATCTCCCCTAGTATAGTGATGCCACGGCAAAGTGCTCAAACAGGGATAATATGATGGAAATCAAGGCTCAACAGTTTGTCACATCAACGGGGCGGCAAGTCCTTACTGACAACGGACAACAAGGTATGGGCGGCGTGGCGGGTATCGGTTCCACGACTGAAAAGCATCAGGGGCGCGTGGCGGAAGCAATTTTTGCGAACTGCGCGGAACTGGATAACGACCAGCTTAACGAGATCATCGAGTGGGTTCGGCTCTATCAGCGCTGAATGCCATCATCAGGCTGCGCAAGCGGCCTTTTTTACGCCCCTTGTTTAATTCCCGCACTACCTGGACATTCAGGTGATTCTGTCCATCTGTATAAAAAACAACAAAAAGACTTGTTAACAGGTCATATAAGGAGTATCTTTGAGACTGGTTAAATAGTCTTGAAAGGTGGCCTATGCCTAACATTATTCTCAGTGATACAAGCGCCAGTGTCAGCGAGCTGAAGAAAAATCCGATGGCGACAGTCAGCGCCGGTGATGGTTTCCCGGTCGCTATCCTGAACCGTAATCAGCCTGCTTTCTACTGTGTACCCGCAGAGCTGTACGAAAAGATGCTCGATGCCCTGGACGATCAGGAGCTGGTTAAACTGGTAGCCGAACGCAGCAACCAACCGCTGCATGATGTAGAGCTAGATAAATACCTATGAGGTATCAGGTAAAATTCAGGGAAGATGCGCTGAAAGAGTGGCAAAAACTGGACAAGACTATTCAGCAACAGTTTGCGAAAAAGCTAAAAAAGTGCTGTGACAATCCGCATATTCCTTCCGCAAAACTGCGCGGGATAAAGGACTGCTACAAAATAAAATTACGTGCGTCAGGTTTTCGCCTAGTCTATCAGGTGATTGACGAACAATTAATTATCGCTGTTGTAGCTGTGGGTAAACGTGAGCGCAGTGACGTTTATAATCTTGCCAGTGAAAGAATGAGATAATTCACGGCGGATTATCGGTTCAGCCCTCTCATTAACCGCTGATGCTGAGTTGATGTGTAGGGCTTTGCGTAATGCACTGGAAACACGACCGCGTGATGGTCGCCTGCTGTTTCATTCAGATCAAGGTGTTCAGTATAAAAGCAATAAATACAGAAAGTTACTTTATGGGGTAATGCAAAGTATGAGTCGCAGAGGGAATTGCCTGGATAATTCGCCGATGGAAAGAGTCTTTCGCAGCCTTAAAAGTGAATGGCTTCCGAAAGGTGGTTATGGTGATTGCCATGCAGTACGCGAATAAATCAGTGGATAAATGCTTATTACAACGTTTATCGACCTCATACAAACAATGGAGGTTTATCGCCTTGCCGTATGAAGAAAAATGGAAACAGGTTATTCCGGTGTCCTGATTTTATGATCCACTACACTCCTGACGAACGCCACTGCATAAATCACATTGCACATCCTCAGAGAGTACGCAGTATAGGAGGGGTATATATACATTATCGGTATATCAGGCGACTTCTGTCTGTATGTTGTCGGTGCTCGCCGCAG
>OJJD01000190.1_pt1 | contig 51994 bp, 74 predicted proteins | sample 1596011 | NCBI WGS metagenome assembly OJJD01 (sample SAMEA4350113, study PRJEB24818) | metagenome | biome: human; feature: gut; material: faeces | place: Denmark | collected 2013-09 | reverse complement strand
ACAAAACGTGCCAATCGATATGTTTCTCATAGGGGTGAGGAGTTATGGGTGTTTTGTTTGACACGGTTCCGCCTCTTCAGCCGTGTTTTGCTTCGCCACGCCGAGGGGGGCGGCGATCTTCGCCAGCGTGTTGAGCTGACAACCGCCAATGGTATCGTCTTGGGTAGCGCGGTGGACTGTACTCACTGACATGTTTGTTTCCGCTGCAACTTCCCGAATTGTTTTTTTCTTTTTATTCATCAACTCTCTTACATTACTTATGAACATTTGAACCTCAAATTTATTTTTGTTCTTTTTATAAAAACATGTTGACTCTTTTATGTTCGATATAGTAAAACAAACTTACGGAAAGGGCAATACAAAAACAGCCCGGTTTGAAGGGGCAAACTTCAAGACCGGGCCTAACCACAAAACCCTAGGACATAGGAGTTATGTTATGGCTACGCCTAGCATCACCGATCTTCAATCTCTCGTCAATCGTCTCACTGCCGACAACAACCGCCCTCGTAACCTCGTGAAGCTCTATGAAGCCTCTTTCGCCGCCATGAAGCCGGGCAAGTACTACGTCTGCTCGGATGACGGCGAAGTTTCTAGCTCTTACTGGAAGAGCGGAGCAGCCGAACAGTTCGCTACGGAACTCGCCGCCGATGGAACGGGTGCGACGGTCGTTCTCGTGACCCGCCGTTATGAAGCTGACCCCGCCCCGCGTGAAGACTTCGGCGTTCTGCCGGGCGTCGACTACCCCGCGACTCTTACCCCCGCCGTGGGCATGTAGGAGGTGCGCCATGTCACAGTGCGAACTCATGCCCATGCCCGCGCCTTCGGTTATGCTGCACAATGGACGCCCCGCCACCACCTCGCTAGAGGTGGCGAAGATCTTCGGTAAGCGTCACGACAATGTGGTACGCGATATTCGCAGTATCATAGATAATTGCCCGGAAAAATTTACTGCCCTCAATTTTGAGGCGAGTAACTACCTGGATAACACCGGGCGTTCTCTACCCATGTTCATCATCTTCAAGGACGGCTTCACTCTCTTGGTGATGGGCTATACAGGCCCCGAGGCCATGCGCTTCAAGCTGGCCTACATCGAAGCCTTCAACGCGCTGGAAACCGAGTTGCAGCGCCAGCGGGAAGGGGCCTTGCCGCCCGCCGACGCCCTCGCCCCGTCGCAACAGGCGCAGCTCAAGGCACTGGTCGACGCCAAGGTCGGCATGTTGCCGAAGGAGCACCAGCGCAAGGGCTACGGCGAAGTGTGGAGCCGCTTCGCCCGCCACTTCGAGATCGCCAAGTACACGCAACTGCCGCCGGAAAGGATGAGCGAGGCTGTGGAGTATTTGATCGGGCTGGAACTTAAGGTTGCGGAGCCCGCCCTGCCCGATATGAGGAGCTTGCCGCGCTTCGCAAGTTATGACCGATACGCGGCGAGCATTGAAGCGGCCTATACCATTCTTTCGAGGCTGAATATGCACGATGTGCAGTTCTCACAGGCGCGTCTCGGTACGCACCCTCTGCGCGGCGCGGACTGCTCACGGTTTTATAACGCCGTGATGCGCGAAGTGCAGATTTCTGCCGCAATGGTGGATGCGGCGCGCAACGCGCTCAACAACGCCCTTGAACTTCGCCAAATCGCGGAAACGGTGTGGTAGCCATGACCCCGCTCACCCGTCTCGAAATCTGGATGTGCGGCTATGTGCTCGGCATCGTGACGATGCTCATCAGGGAAATGGGAATGTAGACGGATGGCCCCCGGAAACGGGGGCTTTTACATAAGGGGCACGGAATGTTGGAACAGGAAAAGCCACGCCGGACGATTGCGGAGCGCATCAGGAAGAAGGAACCGAAGCCGAAGAAGGCGAATACGCCGAAGAAACGGGAAGTCTGCCGGGTGGAGATCGAACCGGGGGAATCGCGGATCATGCAGTGCCCGCGCCCTATGCTGGTGACGGCCCCGGCATGGCTGGCGGAATGGTTCAGGTAACAGACAAGGCCGGGGTGGATCCCCCGGCTTCTCATCGGAGTGAGTTATGGAAATGAAAGCCTTGTCAGTGCGCCAGCCGTTCGCGTCGCAGATCGTCATCGGGGAAAAGACCATCGAATGGAGGTCGAAACCGTTCAACTGGCGCGGTCCTCTGGTCATCTGTGCCTCGAAAAAGCGCGATCATCGAACTGGACAACGGGAAACGTCTGCCCGTAGGCGTGGCCCTCGGCATTGTGGATGTAGTGGGATGCCGCCCCATGACGCGGAAAGACCTCGTTGCGGCGTGCTGCGAGGATTACGAGGACGAGATGTATGGTTTCGCATGGGAGCTTGTGAGCCCGCGTGAGGTCGTGCCGGTGCCCGTCAAAGGCATCGTTGCCCCGTGGCCTTGGAGAGGCCCGGAACTGACGTTGTGCCCAGGATGGCATGACAGGAACGTCTTGGACGATTGAAGAAAAACCCCGACCGGAAGGAAGGGGGCTTTGCACATGGGTCAGGCGGTGAAGGGACGGACGGTTTTTAGGCTCGTCTTCCCTTGACGGGGCTCTTATTTGTACATATTTTTGTACAAAAAGGAGATACCATGTCTCAGGCCATTACCTATTCGGAAGCTCGGCAGAATCTGGCCGAAACGATGAACCGTGTCTGCGATCATCATGAACCTGTCATTATTACCCGGCAAAAATCACCCTCTGTGGTCATGATGTCTCTTGAGGACTACAATTCCATCATGGAGACGGCATACCTGCTCCGTTCACCCGCCAATGCCGTACGCCTCAGAGAAGCGATACAGGCCGCAGATACAGGCAAGGCCATTCCGCATGAACTGGAGGATTGATCATGCTGCTTACGTGGACGCCGCAGGCGTGGGAGGATTACCTCTATTGGCAACATACGGACAAGCGCACGGTCAAACGAATCAATGAATTGCTGCGTGATGCCATGCGAAACCCCTTTGAAGGGATGGGGAAGCCGGAACCGCTCCGGTTCGATCTTGCCGGATGCTGGTCGCGCCGCATCAATCAGGAAGATCGCCTCGTCTACAAAGTGGACGAACGAAGTGAAGGCCTGATCGTACTCCAATGCCGTTACCATTATTGAAACATACTTCCCTAGCGAAGCTCCGTCCGTCAAAAAAGGGCGGCGCTTTCGCCTACCACAACCTAGCTTCGCGGCACGGCCTTTTCACAAACGGGTTTTCGTTGCCTTGCAGGTTCTCGATGCGCTTGGCCCGCGTGCACTCCCACGCATCCACCGGATACATTCTGTCCCATGCGTCCATGAGTTGCGCCTGCTGGCGGCTCATGCGGTAGCGCGGGGCATAGGCGTCGGCCATATACTTGTAGGTCCGGGCAATCTGTCCCCTCGCTCTGATAGGCGGCTCGGCCCTGCGGTCGGCGATCTTCATCCCGCAGCTTCCGAAGTCCGGCTCCTCGCCGGGCAGCATCTGGAAGTTGTAGTTCTGGCGCAGGGCGTTGACCGCGCCGATGGCCGGATAGAGGTTGTACATGTCGCTTTGCATGAGGCGGTATTCCCGGTTCACCCTTTCCGCGCACTTACGGCCCCTGAACGCCTTTCCCCTTTTATCCACGCACTGCGCGTCCCCCTCGCGCCACTCCGGGAAAGCCCGCCCGAAGTTTTCAGCCGGGACCACATGCTCCCACTCGATCTTTCCGGCTCGTTTCTCGTGCTTCGGGGCCGTGAAGCCTTCCGGCAGGGCGACGTCCTTCTTTTCGTCGAAGGCGGCCCCGCAGTAGAGCGTGATCCGGTGGTCATAATAGACCTGCCACTCCAGCGTCTTCTTGGCCTTGTTGAACGAGTCGTTCCATTCGTTGCCCGCGGCCTGCGCCTCGGACGTCATAACCAGCGCGGCCAGCAGAAACACCATGATGCTTTTGTACATGCGGATACCTCCCTAAAGGTATCCATGTATATATAGATTAATCTATATTGATACAATATGAAAGGTGTCCCACAGCCAAGCCCCCCGAACCTTGTTCACGGTGTGTTTTCTTTTTGGCTCGTAGCATTATGGGCACATGAGCAAGAAGCGCACTTTTCGACACGCCACCTCCATACCTCCGCAAGTGCAACCGTCGCGCCGTCTGAATCTCTCCCCGGACGTGCGCGGCGGCCTTGCTCAGCCTTTGCCGCCTACGCCCGACGACATCAGCCGGTTGTACGGCCCGGCGAAGACGCTCGGCGCGCCCGAAGAGGTGCAGCTTGCGATGGATGCGCGGCTTGCGGATTCCGGCATCTATTCCCTGCTCCAGCACTCGCTTGAGCTTGGGGTGGGTATCGCGCCGCAATTCATGGGGTACGGCGTCCTCCAGAATCTTGCCCAGAACGGATTGATTCGTGCCTGTGTCGAGACGGTATCGGACGATATGACCCGCGCGTGGATTGAGTTCAAGCGCGAAGGAGAGGGCGGAGACGAATCATTGCTCACCGACCTTGCGCAGGCGTGCAAGAGGTTCGCCCTGCAACGCCTTTTCCATGAGGCGACCGAGCTTGTGGGGTACGAGGGCGGGGCCTTCCTTTTCATCGACACCGGGTCCGTCGGCCAAGAGCTGGAACGCCCGCTGAACGTCAGCCCGTATTCCGCCGAACTCAGGCCCGGCGGCGTGCTGCGCTTCGTCGTCATCGACCCCGTGAACGTCTTCCCCGGCGACTACAACAGCCTTTCGCCGCTTGAGCCGGACTACTTCCGCCCGCGCTGGTGGTGGGTGCTCGGGCAGCGGGTGCACGCCTCGCGCCTCATCCGATTGGTTGCGAACGAATGCCCGGTGCTGCTGCGGCCCGCCTACAATTTTTTGGGCATCCCGCAGGCGCAGATCCTCTGGGATTACGTCCTGCATTTTCAGGAATGCCGCGCCGCCGAAGCCCGGCTACTGACCAAGTTTTCGCTGACCGTCTTCAAGACGAAGATGGAAGATATCCTGTATTCAGCCGGGGGCACCGCTCAGATCGATACCCGCATCCGGTACATGATTCAGACCATGACCAATGACGGCGTGCTTGCCGTCGACAAAGAATCGGAAGACGTGGTCAAGCTGGAAACCCCGCTTTCAGGAGTGACCGACATCGTGCGCCAGTCTCTTGAAATCCTCGCCGCCCTGAACCGCACTCCGGCGGTCAAGCTGCTTGGCATCAGCCCGTCAGGGTTCAATGCCACGGGCGAATCGGACATCCGCAACTACTACGACCATGTCAGGAGCCAGCAGGAGAAAGTCCTGCGCGACGGCATCAAGAAGGCACTCGACTGTATTCAGCTCTACCTGCGCGGAACCATCGACCCTTCCGTGACTTTCGACTTCGCGCCCCTCGGCGAAGAGGATAGGGCAGCCCTTGCGACGCTTCAGAAGACCAAGGCCGACACCATCGCCGTCTACATGGATCGGGACATCATCTCTCAGGAAGAAGCCCGGCAGTCCCTTGCCAGTGACCCGGATAGCGGTTTTTCCGATATCGACCCTGCGGAAGTGCCGCCGGGCAACGGAATGCCCGACGCCCTGCCGGAAGCCGGGGAAGGGGGCTTGATGCCCGACATCGACGACGTGGACAAGGCAGGGGCCGTCTATGGCTAATGTCATCCGCGCCATCAAGCCCAACGCGGGCATCCGGGCGAAATACCGGAAGCGGCTGGTGTCGCTTCTCAACGAGATGCAGCGTTCCGTCGTGTGGTGGCTGCGCGCCGAGTACAGGAAGCAGGAAACCCGCATAGCACAGGATGCGTCCCCGGCGAGTGACCTGCAAGACCGCCTCAAGAGCCTGTTCCGGTACTGGACGAAGCGGTGGAGGGAAAGCGCGGAGAGTTTTGCACGGGAGTTCGTGGGCAGTACGAGGCGGCGCACGGAAGCCAGCATGAGGCAGGCCCTCAAAGATGCGGGCTTCACGGTGAGGATGGAGGGAAGCAGGGCCATGAGCGACGTGGCGCGGGCCCTCTTCGAGGAAAATGTCAATCTCATCAAATCCATTCCGCAGCACTATTTCACGGAAGTAACGGGGCTAGTACAGCGTTCCGCCAGCATGGGCCGGGACGTGGAGTTCCTCGCCGACGAACTGCACAAGCGGTACGAGATCACCCGGCGCCGGGCAGAATTCATTGCCCGCGACCAGTCCAATAAGGCGACCGAGGCCCTTAAGCGGGTACAGGACAAGGAACTCGGCATCACCGAAGGCATCTGGGTACATGTGCCGGGAAAGAAAACGAGCCGCCATACCCACCAGCTCATGAATGGGAAAAAGTTCGTCATCACGGAAGGTCTTTACGACTCTGACGTGAAGCGCAAAGTGCTTTGCGGTGAGCTTCCAGGGTGCCAATGCACGTACCGGGCCGTTATTCCTGAATTTGGAGACTAGTCTATGTATCAAAGTAAAGGCGTCACCTTCGACGCGGCTCCCTCACAGCGGGAAACCGACGAGAACGGGTTCCTGCACGTCGGGGCGTCGCACATCACGAAAGCGACGGTGAACCCCTATTACGGGCGGGAGATTCCGGGCTGGCAGGAAGCCGGGCTTGACCCCGAGGCTGTCTATTACGGGCTTCGTGACCCGGAAGAACTTCAAGCATCGCTTGAGACATGGGCCGGGCTGCCGCTGCACATTGAGCACCACATCGACAGCGCGGAAGAGCCGCAGAAGCTCACCCGCGTGGGCGCGGTGGGCACGGGCGCGGTCTGGAACCCGCCGTATGTGGATGCGCCACTGACCGTGTGGGATCGGGCCGCCATCGACGCCATCGAAGACGGTTCCTTCCGGGAACTCTCCTGCGCCTACCGCTACGACCCGGATTTCACGCCGGGCAGCTACGAGGGCACCCCCTACGATTTCATCATGCGGAACATCCGAGGCAACCACGTCGCGCTGGTCGAAGAAGGGCGGGCCGGGCCGGACGTGGTGGTGGCGGATTCTCATCCAACTTCAACGAAAAAAGGAACGCTTATGGGCACGTTTAAGAAATGGTTCTGGGGCGCGCAAGACGACAACCCGGACATCGAAAAGCAGGAAGTGGAGCTTGCGCAGGCCATCATCGACCTGCACAAGGTCGACCCCGTGACTGGCGAAATCGTGGATATCACCGAAGATGAGGACAAGGCGGAGGAAATCCGCAAGCTCATCGGTGAATTGTCCGCCAAACTCGACCCCGAGGACGTCAAGAAACTGACGGACTCTCTCTCCGATTTGGCCTACTCCAAGGCCACGGGTGATGAGAAACCGGAGAAAAAGGAAGCGATGGACGAAGAAGCCAAGAAAGCTATGGACGCCTGCGGGCTTGATGCGGAAGACCCCGCCGAATCCCGCGCCTTTGCCGAAGGCGTCAAGTACGGTGAGGAGCTGGAGCGCAATCCGGACGAACGCAGGAAGCTCGACCGCGAGCATGAGTCCGAGGGTATGAAAAAGGCTATGGATGCCTGCGGCCTCGACGCTGAGAACCCGCAGGAGAGCAAAGCCTTTGCCGAGGGCGTCAAGTACGGTGAGGAGCTGATCCGGAACCCCGAGGAACGGCGCAAGCTTGACCGGGAACACGAATCCGAGGGCGAACGCCGCGAACTCGGCAAGGACGAGGACAAGGACGCGGCCATTAAGCGCATCCTCGCTTCCGTCCCCGACCTCACACCGGAGCAGAAAAAGAAGCTGACCGACTCCCTCGCCGATCTCGCCTATTCCCCCGCGACCGGAGATGAAGCCCCGGAAGACAAGGGAACCGCTCAGGACAGGGCATTCCGCCGCCGTGGTCCGCGTCCTCTCACCGCAATGGACGCCGCCCGCATCAAGGCATCCGCAGTCGCCGAAGCGCAGGAGCATATGCGGAACCTCACCCGTGCCGTGCGCGACGTGCGCGGGCTGGTGGGCGAACTTGACCCGTTGTCCTTCGACTCCGCGTCCGACGTCTACGGCTACGCGCTGGAGCAGCTTGGGGAGAATCCCCGCAAGTATCCCCGGCAGGCATGGCCCGGTATGATCGATGTCCTCCGCAAGCAGAAGGCGACACCTTCCGTTGCCCGTGACGCGGCCCCCGTCGGGCGCATGTCTGGCAGCTTCGCCGGGCTTTCCAATATCACCATTGCAGAATAGGAGGCACACCATGCCTTTGCAGTCCCAAGTCAATCTCTCCGTCGCTCCCGGCGTCGCTGGCGATAAAGCGACGCCCGACCAGAGCATCTACACCCCGCTCAACCCTCTGGCGGCGGTGGCCCTCCCTGTGGGGCGCTTCGTCTTCCCCGTCGTGGATTCCGGCGTGATCGACAACACGCAGGCCACCAACGTTGCTGGCACCGCCACAGCCGTGCTCGGCTTCGTGGAGCGCGTCATCAACTACGTGAACTACGAACTGCTTTCTGACGGCACTTTGACCGTCCCGGCAGGCTCGAACCTCACCGTGGCCGTAAAGGGCGACTATTGGGCCGTTTCCACGACCAAGGCCACGGTGGGGCAGGCCGTCCTTGCCTCCACCGCTGACGGTTCAATCAGCACCGGGACCCCCGACGCCACGCACCTCGATACGGGGTGGGTCGTCAAGACGCCCGGCTAAATCGGGGAACCGATCATCATCAGCAATTGGGGACAGGCCGCAGCGTCGGGATCCGGCGGCGACACCTCGAACCTGATGCAGAAAGATTTCAGCAACGCCACCGGAGCGCTCGGCGTGGCCAACGGCGGAACTGGCGCAACCACTGCGGAACAGGCCCGCACCAACCTCGGCGCAGCCGCCGCCGGAGCGTAGGAGGTACTATATGAATCCGACTTTTGAACAGGCCAAGCGCTACGGCTTTATCTTCCCGGGCGCCCGCATGTGGGCAACCCCGGAGAACCGCGCTCGCATCGCGCAGGACGCCGCGCTCATCACTACTCCGAACACGACCGTCCCCGCCGAGCTTCTGGCGTATATCGACCCGATGGTCATCGAAATCCTGACCGCGCCCCGGCGCGCCCGTGAAATCTTCGGTGAAGAGAAGAAGGGCGATTGGACGACCCCGTACATGAAGTGGCGCGTGGACGAAATGACTGGAAAGACCGAGCCGTATTCCGACTATGCCAACGGCACGACTTCGGGCGTGAACTCCGAATGGCAAACCCGCGTGCAGTACGTCTTCCAGACGTCCATCACCTACGGAGACTTTGAAGTGGACATGTCGAGCACGGCGAAAGTTAACCTCGCTGCCTCCAAGCAGCGTGCGGCCGCCAACGTCATCGACATCGACCAGAACCGTTTCTACCTGCTCGGCGTCGCCGGGAAGGAAATCTACGGTATCCTCAACGATCCGAACCTCCCTGCTGCGATCACCGCAGGGGCCACGGGCACGGGCGGCTCCACGAAATGGGCCGACAAGACCACGGTGCAGATCTACAATGACGTCCTCGCCCTGTTCGCGCAGCTTTCCGAGCAGTCCAGCGGCCTTATTGACAAGGACACGCCCCTCAAGCTCTGCCTCTCCCCCGAACTGGCCGTTCGCCTCGGCGCGGCTACCGATTTCAACGTATCCGTGCTGGATATGTTGAAGCGGTACTTCACCCGCATTGACATCGTGACCGTCCCCGAGCTGCACAGCATGACCGCCGGGGAAACCATGTTCCTCATCGCCCCCGAAGTGAACGGGCAGCGATCCGGCACGCTGGCCTTCGGAGAAAAGATGCGTGCTGGACGCGTCGTGCCCGACCTGTCCAGCTTCCGTCAGAAGTTCGTCGGCACCACCTACGGCGGTATCGTGCTCATGCCCTTTGCCTTTGCGCAAATGACTGGAGCCTAGTCCCATCCTTCCCTCCATGCGAAAGCCCCAACCGTTAAACAGGCGGTTGGGGCTTTCTTTACGTAGTCAGGCGTCATTTTCCAAGCTGCTGTATATTTGCGTCCAGCCACATCTCGACTGCTTCCCGTACTACCTGTGAGCGTAGGATACCCCTATCTGTACATACATCGTTCAGCCGTTCCCAGACATGATCCGGCATAGATACAGTCTTTACTGTTGCACGATTTTCAACCTTTTTTTTACGTCCAGATCCTTTACGGCGTCCCCCCTGCTTTTTTTCTTGTGCATCATTCATTTGTTGAATCTCCCCTCATCAAAAAGCTATCTTCTTCCCACTGGCTGCGCCAGAAATACCCGTGTATCCTCTTTTCAGTAGAGACGTATTCTGTAATGCCGATCAGCGGCTCCGCAAAAGCATGGAGGCACCCGTTCCGTGCCCCTCCGCGAACTTGAAAGTCTGTGATTGCTGAAAAACCGATATTCGTTGCGGACAGCCATTTTCCGCTGTACGTTCCTATCGCGGTTACAAGCTGTTCAATGGGGTTTCCAGGGCTCATAACGTCGCGCCGATCCAAAACAACTTTCCCGGCGGGAATGCACTCTAGAAGCGTAGAGCGGTCATCATGCAAAGCCGGGGCGTCGTATGAAGTGATCAGCCCACCGGAGAACTTTCCGAAGTTCAAGAAAAGATCCACGGCGTTCGGTACGGAATGCAGGGCTTCCGACAGTTCAAAGATAAGGCTCACCCGTATATGCCCCGTTGCACCGGGCTGCAAAGAGAGATGTGTGGAGCCTTTTGCGTAGTCGCTCCCGTTACGGGATTTTTCAAAAGTAAAAGCCGCTCCTAATCTTTGGCTAGGCTCGAAAATAGCGGTTTCATGCTCCCCAAGGGGTTCGATGCTATGCACAACAAGGCATACTCCGGTAACTTTGGGACCATGCATCTCGCGCTCCAGTGCATGTCCCATCCCCCATGCTGCAAAGAGGGGCGCGCCGTTGAGCATAGTATAATTCGTCAAGATGTTTGCCGTTTGCACAAAGAGATTGGAAAGGATCAGGTAAGTTCCCTTTCCTGACGCCTGACGGCTGGCATTTCCGCGCACGGATTTGGGTGTAGAAAGAAAAACAGGATATTGTATCGCCTTTTTGGACGCAGCGTATCCTAGATTCTGAGGGTTTGCCCCGCCCAAAGCGAGATGTGCCCGTCGAATTTTGATACCTTCCTTCTTTTTTGAAAAGACATCTTGATTATGCCTTGTAACGGCTCCTAACAGCAAAACGGAAAGTCCAATGGAGGGGAGGGGAGACAAAGAGACATACCCAGAGGGTACGTCTTTAGGGATGAGCAGTTGACGAATCCGTCTGTCGACAGACTCTGTTTTTCTGGCAAATCCTGTTTTACGGATTTTCTTCAATGCCGCCTCTGTATCTGCTTTCTCTCCTTCCTCCCCTTCTTCGAGTTTTTTGTATAGAGCACTTACCTTTCCCACATCCTTGGCCCCGTTTGCCGTATCCAGCGGCATAGAAATCCCTGCCGCAAGACATGTCCTCGTGGACAGGTACGGAAGGGCGAGCGCGGCACCCGACGACAAGCGAATACCGACGCTGGAATTCGAGTTCACCAGCTTTGAACTGAAATCGATAAGATCGTCGATGTCTATCTTAGTCTTCCTCTTCATCGTATTCCTCCGTTGCCGCTTCCAGCTTTATGAACTCGGGAAGAACCGCAATGCTGCCGCATTCGTCATCCATTTCAACAGCCTTGAAGCCGAGCTTACGGGCAAAGGCGATCCGCATGGCCTGAGCCTCCCAACTTGCGTCATCGTCATCCATGTTGAGGAGGTTTACCCAGTCTTCATCTTGATAACCAATTTTCTCTTCAACCACGGCATACCAGCAGAGATCAAAATACTTTTCGTCTATACCGCGCTCTGCCATAACTTCACGTAGAGCCGTTCCAGCAGCGCCATCTTCAAGATACGGGAGATCCTCGTTCAAGAAGATGTCCTCGAGGTCTATTTCGCACTGGTAGACGTAATTTCCGTATTCCTTTGCATGTCCGTAAGTACGGGCAAAGAACACCGCACCGAAGTTATACCCTAACCCTGTTCCTGAGTTAGAGATAGCCAGATGTTCAATCAAGCTTCCGTGGTACAGCTTCATGGTGTTTTTCCTTTTAATTCGATTACCCTAAAAATTCTTCGTCAAGAATTTCAGCGATGAGTCCGGTTTCCTGCGTTCTGTTTCCGTTTTCATCGTGCAAGGTGATGACTACTTCCATGCCCTCTTCAAGATGCTGTTCGGTATCGATGGTTCCCGTTGTGCCAGTCGTGAGCAGGATAGAATAGCGGGTCATGTCTTACTCCTTTGTTCTGTTTAGTGTTCCATTACTACGATTTCGCCAGCTTCGATCACATCAAAACCTTCGCTTTCATAAAAGGCCACCAGCCGATCCATATCTGTATCGGCATCCAGAGGTTCAGCTACCAACCGAATCGCCATTCCGGGGTAAGTAGCGCGAGCGTGAGAGACGGCTTCACGAAGAAGGCGGCGGGCAATGCCGTTTCCGCGATTCTCTGAGGGAACAAAAAGCTTTTCGATGAGCACATATTGCTCTCCGTCCACTTCATAACCATCTTCATCAAAATCGATTTCTGTTTCGATACGATATGCACAGAAAGCCTTGTCGTTTTCAAGAGTTGTTTCGTTGTTGGCTGTGGTGATGGTTATCATGAGAACTCTCCTTTTGTCCCTTTCGTTGAAAATACAATAGCACCATTTTTTGAAAAAATAAACAATTTTTTCAAAAAAAAGTTTTATCTTTTTTAACTCGTCAGTAACAGAAGGGAGAGGCAGAAAAACAAAAAGGGGCGGCTCTTAAAGCCACCCCTTTTCTACGATATTCTTTCTTTATTAGAATCCGAGCCAGCCGAAGCCCTTGGCCATAACTGCGACAAGGGCAAACCCTATGGCGATTTGCCATTTCAAAAGATCATACTTGACCTTCAACACTTCAGCACGAATTTTTTCGACCTCCGCTTGCATTTTCAGGTCCAATTCCCGAATTTCTTTTTGCAACCGCAGTTCCGTTTCGCGCAGATCTCCCTTGGTGGCACTGGCGTTCCTTTGACTCTCGTCAAAGCGTTCCAGTACTTCCACGATGGCTTTTGCGGCTTCCTCGCCGACGGCCTTTTCAAGCTTTTTCCCATCATCGAACAGCAGCATGGGGGAATCCCTCCGTTGGTAAAGTCTTATATGATTCATGCAGGCTTGCCAAGGATTACCCTAGCATCAACCTGTTTGCCGTCTTCGCGGCACGGATGGCAAGACGCATATCATCAAGCGCGGATTCGAGGTTTTGCCGGGCGGTGTAGGTTGGGGCTGTCATGAGCTGGATAAGCGCGTCAACGGGCGTCTTCCCGGATGGCGATACATGCCGGAGCAGTTCGGGATACGTTCCTTGCGTCACTCGGCGGAAGTCTCGTTCCAGTCCATAAGCGCGGTCGCGGATCAGGACTGCAAGTTCCATCCAATCCTGTTCGAGCCGTTCAAGCTCCCTCACGCGGTCGCGGTATAGTGACGATGCGACGGGAAGCGCCGGAGCCGGGAGCGCGGATTCCGCCGTGGGTATGGCGTTGATGGCGCGGACGCGGACGGAAAGCAGGAACTCGCGGGCCTCGGGCATAAGCCGGGCCGGGAGCTGGCTGTATTCCGCGATGCGGAAATGGCGGTTGTGCTTTGCCCATATCTCGGCACGGGCCTTGCCCTGCACGGCGGCGGGGTATGTTGAGAGCTTGGCGTCTACGATGAGCTTGAGCTCGGCACGTTCCGCTGCACTGATCAGCTTGTCGTTGAGCGTCACAGGTTCGGCAACGGGCACTCTGTCGCCGTACTGTTCAATCACATCCAGCACCCAACGGCGGAACGCCTTGGCAATAGGAGTACGCGCTAGCATCGCAACCAAATGGCAGCCCCGAAGGGAAAAGATGCGATTCATAGCGGGTACATCCGTGGTACTCAAATTGAGAACCACGCTCATATTATTGGAGAATTCATCCTTATGTCGGGCATAGAGCACACCAACCTTGCGGTCGTCGGAATAGCCAAGTGCTTTAGCCAATTCAGAAGAACGAATCCAGAGACTGTTTTGGTGAGTGACAGGCGTGAAGATAAATTCGTTGAAGATTAGGGCCATTTCCATAATGCAACTCCTACGTTGTCTGAATTGCACTCTCTGAAATAGAAAGCGCCGGGTGTTCAGAACGGCGTAGGAACCGCTGGCGGCCTTTAGCTTTCGCTTGGACATATCCGCCACACCCGGCAAACATTGGATGCAATAATAGCCCAAAAGACAGGCAAGAAAAACTCTTGACTTTGGAAAAAGGGCATAAAAAAGCGCCATGCTATCGGGTGGCGTTTGTCCGCCTACGGGGTTCTGAAGCCCGTTCACAAAAGACAGCACAAAACTCGGAAAATGTAAAGAGAAAAGCAGTGGCATTGCCCGCATCTGGATGTTCTTCATCATTGGCGGGCAACGCCACGTTGGAAAGTTTTACTTGTTATCGTATTTCAAGGCCGTAGCCCGGATTCGATCCGCAAAGGGGATAATATCTTCCAGTTTTTCGATGTCTTCCTTTGCGTCCTTATTCTCCCCATCAAACAGTCCGACCCTCCACTGTTTTCCGTTGAAATACAGGCGGCACAGAGGCTTGAGCCTGTTGTCGTCAAGAAGGATGGAGCAGTAGCTGATACTGTCCCGCATGGCTACGCGCCCCGGATCAACGGTGCCCATCAGAAGCGATTTGACAAGGTAATACGCCTCTTTTTCTTCCTCGGTGGTGACTATACGCGAATCCTGCTCTTTTCCTTGTGGGGTATCTTCGGACTCTATCTCTACAATTTCCGGTTTCTGCTGCGTCATGGCATTTTTCAATCGGTCGTTGATGCGGTCGTTGATGAACTGGTCAAGCGCAGCGGTAAGAATTGGAGTGAAGCGATCCAGAACATTTTGCGTGATACGTCCATCATACGTCTGGCCGATGAAAAAGCGTGCGAAATCTTCATGCGGCTTTTCCATTTGTTCGGACATGAGGCGTTTGAACTCTCGGTTGTACTTGAGTTCGTTTGCCGCGCTCATGCAGGCATCCCGATCAAACTTGCCTTTTGCCAGCTTGCGCAGTTCCGGGAGCAACATTTCGTCCATATCGTCAAGGACGAACTCCATATAGGGCTTGCTGTCCATTTTGTTGGCTGTTTCAAGATCAGAATAGAACCGGTAACGGTTGCCGTCCGTCAGGATGGCAATGGGGGCTTCCGTTCCGTGGAAGTAAAGCTGTAGCTGGTTGCAGTGCTTCATGTCGAGAGACGTGCCCAAAGCCTTGCACTCCAGAAGAAGGATAGGCTTGCCGTCCACAAGAATCGCATAGTCCACGCGGGCGTCCTTATATTCGCCGATGGGGGCTGAAAATTCGGGCACGACTTCCGCAGGGTTGAAAACGTCGTATCCCAGGGCCGCGATGAAAGGCATCACCAAGGCGTTTTTCGTGGCCTCTTCGGTCTTGAGGCTATCTCCCAGATTCTTTACCTTTTTCGACAATTCAGCAATTCTTTCCGAAAAATCCATGGTCCTCTCTCCCTGTTCGGATTCAAGTTAATATATTAAGATTTATATATTTTCTTATAGGTTTTCCAAGAATACAGTCCGGAAAGGATAGTGAGGATTCCCCATAACAAGGCCCCATTCGTATTGGGCGGCGTTTGGAGGGCACAACTCAGCCACAATACGGCTAGCACTACTGTTATCAGCACTCCAATGATAAGGGCAATTTTTTTAGGGGGCGTCTGAGAACGTTCATGATGTATAAGCGGGTTTGGTTCTCCACGCTCTTGGGCCAATTGGTCATCAAAAAGGTGTGCGCGGATAACCTCCATCATGGGGCTGTTCACCTTTGCCAATGCCTTATTTCCATTTTTGAACTCAATAATGACGGTAGACTCAGTCGTCTTGCCTCCAGCTACCGCACCCGCAACCGCTCCGATGCCTCCAAGCAAGACGCCGCCGACAAGTGCGCCTCCCAAAGTTCCGCCGAGCTTTTTGACCGATTCTTCATTGGCTACTTCGCAAGAGGCAATACTGGAAAGAAAAAGTTCCTTTGCTCCAAACATTTTTGAAGAGCAACGCAACTTGTTTTTATTCTTAATGTAAATATATTCTTCTTTCCCGTAGTCCCCTGCCAGAAACTTGATGTAGGTAGCCATACATCATCCCCCTTATTATAGATGAGGCTATCATGGCATAGGCCGTTCCAAAAATCCACCGCCGCCGCCCTCCGCCCCGAAAGGGGCTTTTCTTTTGCCCTATGCGAACCTTGTTCACGGTGTGCCCCCACGCCGCCATGCTGCATCATCTCCAAAACACTATGGAGGTGCAGCGATGGAAAATTCCCCCTTGGCTCTTTTCGAGCATGAAAAGTTCGGTTCCCTTCGCGTTGTTGAGCGCAAGGTGCAACCATGGTTCGTGGCGAAAGACGTGTGCGATATTCTTGAAATGGGCAACCCTCGTTCAAGCCTTGCACTTCTGGATGAGGATGAAAAGGGCGTCCATAGTATGGACACCCCCGGTGGAAAGCAGGAAATGACAATTATTTCCGAACCGGGCCTGTATTCCCTCATCCTGCGTTCCCGCAAGCCCGAAGCCAAGGCGTTCAAGCGGTGGGTGACACATGAGGTCATCCCCTCCATTCGTAAGGTGGGCGGTTACCTGATAGCCAAGCCGGACGATACGCCCGAAGCCATCCTCGCCCGCGCCGTGCTGGTCGCGCAGGATACCATCAGGCGCATCGAAGCCGAGCGCGACGAGGCTATCCGCACCAAGGCTGAAATCGGTTCACGCCGCGAGGCTACCGCGATGGCAACCGCCTCCGCCGCCGTGCGCAAGGCTGCGGCTCTTGAGAACGAACTTGGGCGGGGCAGGGACTACAAGTCCGTGAAGGGCATCCCGTGGTTCCTTGACATCTTCGCAGATACGCCAGCCGCGTACTCCGTCGCGGGACGCAAGCTTTCCGATATGTCCCGCCGTATGGATTACGAAATCCGGGAAATCGAGGACAGCCGTTTCGGGAGCGTGAAGGCGTACCACGTCGACGTGCTCGAAGCCTTCCGGCTGGCCCTGAAAAACGACCTGAACATGCTGGGCAAGTACCGCCTTCGCCGTGCTGCATAGCCGAACTTTGTTCACGGTGATTTCGTCCCGGCTCTTTTGCCATGATGACCAAAACAACGGAGGGATACAGAGATATGGCCAGACCCAAAAAGAATACCGCCCCGGAAACAACGCAGGCGACGAAGATGGATACCGTAATGGTCGCCCTGAACCGGACGACCGGGATCACGTTCCCCATGCCCGACGGACGCAAGGTGCTCATCGAAGGCAACGCCGCCAGCCTGCGCGGAAAGGAAAAGGGCGTGCTGCCCGTGGGCGCGTTCGGGCTGACGCGGGTGAACGCCGACGATTGGGCGTACATTGAAAAGACCTATGGCCCGTACATGGAAATCTTCAAGTCCGGGCTCATCTTCGCGCAGGCGCGCAAGGCCGACGCCGTGGACGAGTCCGACGAAAGGGCGGAACTGCGCAACGGGCTGGAGCCCGTGGACGTAGCCAAGGCGCAGACCGAACCGCTCCAGAGCAAGGCGGGGTTCTAAACCGTGGCTGTTGTTGTCTTTGACCCGCAGGAGTTCCGGGAGGCCTACCCGCGCTTCGTCGATCCGAAGACCGGGCAGCCTCTCCTGACCGATGCACAGCTTCGGCAGGCGTTCGACGTCGCCTGTCTGCTCTTGGACAACACAAACTCATCCCCGGTTCCCTACGACTCGGCCCACGGCGTCATGATCCGCAAGACGCTGCTGTACCTCCTCGTCTGCCATCTGGCGACGCTGGCATTGTGGCCGACGGGGCAGGCCGGGCCAGTGGCCTCGGCGACGGAAGGAACTGTCAGCATCAGCTTCTCCGTGCCCCAGGACACCGGGAAAGCCTTTTACGCGCAGACGCCGTGCGGACAGACGTTTTGGCAGGCCATCCAGCCCTATGCCGTAGGCGGGCGCTACTATGCCGCCCGGTATTGGCATCCGTGGGGGTAATGGTGTCCGGAGAACTCGAAAAGCTGCTCAAGCGGTACATTACCCCCGATATCGTCGTGAAGGCCGGGGTGCTCGAAAATGCGACGCGGGGCGAAGGTGGTACTCCCGTCGCAGAGTATGCGGCGTACAACGAATACGGCGCAACAATCGAAATCCCTGAGCGGACGCAAACCTTGTACTTCAAGCGGAAGCGTGACGGCAGCGTCGGGAATCGGTTCGTGAAGAAGGGCAAAAGTGATTTTGCGCAGGATGCGTCGGTCAAAGCCCACACCGTCACCATCCCCTCCCGGCCTTTCCTGCGCTCGACGCTCGATGCCAAGGCAGACGCATGGTGTGATAACCTTGCGGAAGCATTGGAAGCCGGACGGACTCCGAAAGAGGCGATGCGGCTTGTGGGACGCCGCATGGCAGACGACATTCAGGCAACGATCAAGAGCAATATGCCCCCGGACAACGCCGAATCCACCAAGCACCGCAAGAACGCCAAGGGCGCGGGAAAGGGGACGCTCATCGATTCCGGAAGCCTGCTCAAGTCCATCGATTACGAGGTAGTCAAAAGATGAATCTCCATGAACTTGTGCGTCCGCTTATCGGCATCGTGAACCCTTTCCAGTCGGTCGTGATTCTCGTCTCCACAGGCTTCACCATAACCGCGCAGTATGAGCAGGTCCCGGCATGGGCCCCTGCCGTTGAAGTCATGGCGCAGCCGCAGCCTGTCTCCGACAAGACGCTGCAATTTCTCGTGCAGCAGCGCCAGAACACGATCTGGCACGACTTTTATCTTTCAGGGGACTGGTCGGCCCTTGATCGTCCGGCGGAGCAGGGCGGCGATCTTCTCTACTGGGATGGCGCCGAGTGGCAGGTAGATCAAGTTCTGGAGCGCTGGAATCCCACGGCGGGCTGGACGAAAATCCGGTGCGTGAAGCTCCGGGAAACCGCGCCGCCGGAAGTCGGGGCCACGGAACCGCCCAAAGGGGAAGGCGATGAGTGACGGCATCCTCGTGCAGGCCCTTGGAGACTTCTGCAAACGCTACCTCGGCGATTCCGCCGTTGTTGTGCGCGGCTACGTCAACCGCGTGAGCAAGCCGAAGACGAAAAGCTACGTGCTCGTTACCCCCATGACCATGACGCGCCTCTCGACGAACCTGCACCAGACCGAGTGCGGCGGAGAGACCATCGTGCAGCCGCAGCGCCGCCGTGTCCAGCTTGACGTCTACGGCCCGACCGCCGCCGACCGTGCCCAGACGCTCGCAACGCTCCTGCGCGACGGCGTCGGGTGCCGCTTCCTGCAAACGTACGGGATTGCCCCCCTGTACGTCGAAGACCCGCAGGACATGACACAGGCGGAAGGGGACGAGCAGTACAACCCCCGCTTTATGCTCAATGTACTGATCCAAGCGAACCGCGTTGAACACGTTGAGATGGATACTTTTACCGACGCGGAACTTTCCGTGCATCCGCTGGCATAGCAAACACAGGAGGGCGCAATGAGCGTCAATGCCGACAAACTGGTTCAAATCATCCCCCGCATCATCGAAGGCGGCACGCCGGGCCTGACCTTCGCCGGGCTCATCCTTTCGCAGTCCGAGCTTTTGCCCGCAGGTAGAGTCGTTCAGTTCGCCAGCGCGCAGGCCGTGGCCAATTATTTCGGCTCGCTTTCGGAAGAGGCAAGCATGGCTTCCATGTACTTCTCCGGCTACGTGAACACGACGAGCCTCCCGGACAAGATCTTCTTTGCCCGGTACAACGGCGAGGCCGTGGGCGCATGGCTGCGCGGCGCGAAGTATACGGGCAATATCGCCGTGTTGCAGGCCGTCACTAACGGCGCGATGGTCATTTCCATCGACAACACGCCGCACACGCTTTCCTCCGTGGATTTGTCCGCTGCGACCAGCTTCTCGCAGGTTGCGGAGGCGATCCAGACCGCGCTCACGACGGCGGGCGCGACCGGGGCGAAGGTGACGTACTCCAGCCAGACTGGGGCGTTCCAGATCGACAGCCCGACGACCGGGGCAAGTTCCGCCGTGGCCTTTCCGACGCCGCCGGAAGCCGGGACCGACCTCGGCGCACTGCTTCTGCTCACCGAACAGTCCGGTGCCGTCCAGTCCGTAGGCATGGCTGGCCAGACGCTCCCCGACTGCATGACCAACGTGCTCCTGTACGCCCGCGATTGGGTGACGTTCTCCACGGTATGGGAGCCCGAGCTTGACGACAAGATCGCGCTCGCCCAGTGGTGTGCCGGATATGACACACGTTTCGCCTATGTGATGTGGGATACCGACAACGCCGCGCAGGTCGCGGGTTCCACGGCCTCGGCGGGGTATCAGATCGCCAAGGTGCTCGAACTCGACGGTACGGTTCCCGTGTTCAACACGCCTGAGCTCGCCGCGTGGGTCATGGGCACGGCGGCCTCAATCAATTTTGAAGAGACGAACGGACGGCTCACATTCGCCTTCAAGCAAGGCGAAGGGCTTGCCGTAACCTGCGACAACGACGAGAACTATGATGCGCTGATCGCCAATGGCTACAACTGCTATGCGGACTTCGCCACGGCCTCCAGCCAGTTCAAGTTTTTCCAGAACGGGCAGGTTTCCGGCAAATGGGGCTGGCTCGACACGTACCTTGACGCCATCGCCATCAAAGACGGCCTCCAGCTTAACCTCCTTGATCTGTTCAAGGCCGTAAATTGCATCCCCTACAACGAGAGCGGCTACGGCATGATCCGCACGGCCTGCCTCGACACCATCACGCGGTTTCTCGACTTCGGGGCCATCCGCACGGGCGTGACCCTCTCGAACACCCAAAAGGTGCAGCTCCTCGCGGAAATCGGGCTGGACGTTTCCCAGACGCTCGAAACGCAGGGCTGGTACATGCAGGTCAAGGACCCCGGCGCGACCGTACGCGGACAGCGCCAGTCCCCCGAATGTAAATTCTACTACATGGACGGCGGCAGCGTGCAGCAAATCGTCATGCCCGCCACGGCCATTCAGTGATGAGGTAAAACATGGCTGACAACTTCGGCAACATGACGATTACAGCGGCAAATTGCACGCTTTTCCTGACGGTTCCCGGGCTCTACGACAGTCCCGTGCAGATCGAGGGGTTCAGCACCGACGCGATGGTCAGCGTCGCCACGAATACCCCAGTCGTCGCGGAAAAGGGCGTTGACGGGCATACCTCCTTCGGGTGGGTGCCGACCAACAAGGAAGTGACAATCACCCTCGCTGCAGACTCGCCCAGCCGCCAGATCATGGAAGACTGGGCGACGTATCAGGAAACCGCCCGGGAAGTGATGCTCTGCAATGCCGAGTTCGCCATGCCGAGCATCAACCGGAAGATCACCGGGAAGCGGGGCGGCCTCACCTCCGTGCAGTCCAGCCCCAACGCCGCTCAGACTTTGCAAGCGAGCGCCTTCGTCATCACCTTCGACCAGTGGACCGCGAGCCCGCTTTAAACCGTGGAGGCCGTCATGCTCAACGAAAAGATCATTGCCATCGACAAGGGCCGCGACGCCGGGAAGACCTTCAAGGTCAAGGAGATGCCCGTCACGAAACTAGAAAAATGGGCCGCCCGTGCGCTGCTCGCCGTCTTCGGTTCCGAGATGCCCGCCGACATCCGGACGCTTTCAGCGTCTTCGAACACCGCCGCGCTGCTTTCCGCAGGGCTCCGGGGGCTCTCGGGGCTCCGGTGGGAACAGGCCGAACCGCTCTATGACGAGCTTCTCGGACAGATCTACCGCGTCCCGAACCCCGGCAAGCCCGATGACGCCATCAGGCTCACCGCGCAAAACCTCGACGCCCATGTCGAGGATGTGGGCACGATCTACCGCCTGCGTTGGGAGGCTATCGCCGTCTGTCTGGATTTTTTGCATGGCGGCGAGGGCTTGACCTCCCGCCTGTCGCAGATCCTCAAGCCCTCGGGCTCCGGGACTACGCAAACCTCCCCGGATGCGTCGGCATCCCGGTAAGCCGGAACCTCGCGACGTTGCACGAAATGCAGACAGTATACGGCCTGTCCGATGCCTACGAGATGCTAGAAATCATCGCCGTGGACGGCCACAACCAACGCCTCTGGAGCAAATTCCATGAACGCAGGTGAACTCGTCGTTTCCCTCATCCTCTCCGCAGGGGCTTTCAAAGCTCAAGTGCAGAACGCCCAAAAAGGACTGGACGGCGTGCAGGCCGCAGCCGTTGACGCGGGGCGCGCGACATATGACGCAGGCGTCAAGGGGGCCCAAGGTCTTGGCCAGTCTGCCGATGCCGCCTCTTCGTTGCAAGCCGCCTTCGAGGAAGCCGTGCAAAAAGGCCGCGAAATCAGTGAGGTTACGAAAGAGTATCAGCGGATGCGCGAGGAGCTTATCCGCACCGGAGCGGCAAAAGAACGTCTTGAGGCCCTTGATGCCGCCGCGAAAAGATTGGGCGTTTCGCTGGAAGACGCGGCGGACAAAGGCGCGTTTGGCTTTGAACGGCTCAAGAGCGTGGCAGCGCAGGCCCTCGCAGTCATCGGCGGTGTCTCCATCCTGAAAAGCTCCATAGCGCAGTATTACGAGCAGGCTCAGGCTATTGAGAAGACTTCGGATGCGCTCGGCATGAGCATTGAAGATTGGCAGGCATGGCAACGGACGGCAGCCGCCGCTGGGGTTGACGCCGAAGAGCTTTCGACACGGTTCATGGATTTGGGCGACTGGATGCAGGATCTCATTTTGCACGACTCCGGGCCGCTTAAGGACGCGACCAAAGACCTGGGGGTGAGCTTCACGGATGCGAAAGGGAAGGCCGTTTCCTTTGAAGAAGGACTCCTTCGTCTCTCCGACGCCACGTCAAAAATCGGCCGCCAGAAGGCGACCTCGATCCTCACGCAGATCGGCTTCGACGAAAAAACCATCCCGCTCATCCTCAAGGGCCGCAAAGGGATTGAGGATCTTCTGAAAGTCCAGAAGGCTCAAGCCATCTACAGCAAGCAGGACATCGAAAACGCGAAGAAGCAACGGGAGGCGCAGCAGCGGCTCAATGACGCATGGGAGGCCATCTCAGCCCTTTTCGCCAGCACCGTCTCCCCTGCGATCACGTTTTTGACGAACCTGCTCGGCGATCTCCTCGGGTGGGTGAAAGAAAACAGGCAGTTCGTGATCGTCTTCTTTACGGCGTTAGCCGGGGTCATTACGACGCTCATGCTCCCGGCCCTGACCGCGATGGCGACGGCGGCATGGGCTGCGATTGCCCCGTTTACGCCGTTGATTGCGGGCATCGGCGCGATCGCGCTGGTTGTCGACGATCTCATTACCTACATCAACGGCGGAGAATCTGCACTTTCCGGGCTCTGGTCGATGTTCGGAACTGGCGATGAAATCGGGGCTCGTTTCAAGGCTATTTGGGAAGGCATCAAAAGTATCCTCGGGGGCGTCTGGGATGCCCTTTCGGGGGTCGCCAAGCTCTTCAACTCCGTTCTTACGCTGGACGGAAAAGGCGTTATCGAAGCCCTCAAAACGATCTGGGGAGGCATCTCCAAAATCAATGATGTGCTTGTCGAAATGCTGAACTGGGTAGCCCAGAAGCTCTACAATTTGCTTCCCGACTGGATCAAGGACTGGCTCGGCGGCGATGAGTCTTCGCGACCGGAAGAAACGAAGGCCGAGTCCAAGCCCGGCGGCGTCGCCGATTCGATGCGGGTTGATGATGTCCGCCCGTCTATTCTGCCGCCGCAGGTGCGCGCCGGGGATGCGCGTCCGGGAAGCGTGAGCAACGTCAACAATTCGCGTCAGATGACGTCAACCACCAATGTGGGTGAGGTCAAGGTCTACACACAGGCTACGGATGCGGAAGGGATGGCCCAAGGAGTGGTTCCGGCACTTCGTAATCAAACTGCGCAAGCAGACAGCGCATTCGGGTACTGACATGGCATTCGGCGCGCTCCCGCCGGGACAGCCCGGCAACTGGTTGATTTTCGATAAAGACGACGCCAAGGCCCTCGACTTCGACACGTTCTTTTCCTGCTCGATCAAGGCCGAGAACAAAATCAGCTCCAACCCCGTCGAGAAAGGGAGTTTCGCGGATTACAACAAGGTCGCTTCTCCCACGGCGGTGTCGGTCGTGCTGGGCCGCACGGGGAAGAGCGACGAGCTTGCGGCGTTTCTGACGGCGCTGGACAAGCTGGCGGACAGCACCGACCTCGTGAGCATCGTCACCCCGGAAAAGACGTTTCTCGACTACAACCTCGTCTCCTACGACTACGACCGTAAGGCCGAAAACGGTGTGGACAGGCTGCTTGTGGGGATCATGCTGCAAGAGATCCGGCAGGTCGATCCGCAGTACAGCAACGAAACGATAAAGCCAATCAGTAAAGCGCAGGCAAAGAATCCGACCGACGCAAGCACCACGGATGCCGGGAAACAACAGGGGCAGACGACGCAAAAAAGCACACTGAAAAAGCTAGGCGAGGGGATTTTCGGATGATGACCGTACCGCTCCGACAGGAGCCGAACCAGAGCCTCCAGATTGTGCTTGGGGAACAGAACTGCACCCTCCGGTTCATCTCCCGAGGCGTGAACCTGTACTGCGACCTTGCTGTCGACCAGACGGTCATCTGGTCTGGGGTCATCTGCCGTAACCTCGTCGGCTTGAAGCTGTACGACTATCTCGCCTTCCGGGGGCAGCTCTACTTTGTCGATATGCAAGGCGAAGAGGATCCGCACTGGTCGGGCCTTGGCGACCGATTCCAGCTCGTTTATGTCGAAGAAGGGGAAACACTGTGAACACGAGCTTCACCAAAAAGCTGCTTGAAGCGCACATCACGCTCGCCGAGGGCGGCTTCAACACGGTTACCGGGCAAGGTGCGAACACGAAGGTTATCCAGCTCGGCATGGATGTGGACATCCAAAAACCCGGCGGCAAAGAGAAGAACAAGGCCAAGGTCAAGATTTTCAACATGCCATTGGCGGACATGGAGACGCTGACGACGCTGGCGTTCAAGCCGTTGCAGGCGTCGAAAAACCGCATTGCCGTGTACGCGGGCGATGAAGAGCACGGGATGTCGCTAGCATTCTCCGGCGATATCGTGAGCGCCGTCCCGAACTTCAATTCCGCCCCTGATCCCTCTTTCGATATTGAGTGCATCACGGGATACGTCGCCAGCATTACGCCCGTGCCGCCGTTGACGGCGCAGGGCTCGCAGGACGTTGCCACGCTCATGCAGGGGCTTGCGAAGCAAATGGGGCTTGCTTTCGTCAACAGAGGCGTGTCCGTTTCCCTTCGCAATGTCGCTATCGTCGGGGGCCCGATGGAACAGGCGCAGCAGCTTGCCCACGATGCCCGTATTGACCTCATCGTGGACGATGGCGAGATGGTCATCTCCCCACTTGCGACGCTTCGCAGCGATGACGGCGGCTCGACGCCCGTCTGGTCCGCGAAAAGCGGCATGATTGGCTATCCGAGCTTCGATAACGAGGGCGTGACGGTGAAAGGCATCTACGAGCCGAAGCTCCAGCTTGGCGGCCCGGTGCGCATCGAGAGCATCGTCCCTCGCGCATCAGGCCTCTGGCAGGTCGTGAGCCTGAGCCACAAATTGCAGGCAGGCTATCCCGGCGCAACGCAGTGGGTGAGTCAGGTCAAGGCAAGCTATCCCGGCGCGAAGCCGAAGAAGGACAAGAAATAATGCAGGGACAACGCGGCCTCTCGACAAATTCCAGCGAGTACAACGCGCAGGACTTCATGATCAGCCAGATGCTCGGGCGCATCGCCACGGCGGAACCCGTGCGCGTTGTCGCCGTCTCCGGCTCGGGCGTCTCTCCGGTAGGCTTCGTCGACGTGCAACCCCTCATCAACTTGGTGACGGGCGAACAGAAGGCGCAGGAGCAGAGCGTGCTCTTCAAGCTCCCGTACCTACGCATTCAAGGCGGAAAAAACGCCCTCGTCATCGACCCGCAGCCGGGTGACATCGGCCTCGCCGTCTACGCCATGCGCGACACGGAATCGCTCAAGGAAAGCCGGGGGAAGGATGGAAACGTCAATCCGGGGTCAGCCCGCGCCATGAGCAAAGGCGACGGTTTCTATCTCGGAGGCTTCTTGAACGCCGCGCCTGAACGCTATGTGCTGGTCGACGACGAGGGCGTCACCATCGAAGGAGTGGCCAAACTGACGATGCACGGGGAAACTTCCGTCCTGACGGCGGAAAATGGACTCACCATCAACGCCGACGTGCGCATCAACGGCTCTCTAACATGGACGGGCACGGCACAGGGCGACGGCGGTCCGGCCCGGTTCTCCGGCGGCCTCACGAACGCGGGAGGGACGGTTGAGAGCAACGGTAAGGTCTTGGAAACCCATGTTCATACCGGGGTTGAGCCCGGTTCCGGCATATCCGGACAACCACAGTAACGGGGAGGTGTTATGCCTGATTTTCAGTACCAGCCCCCGACAGGGCCGCTTTCCGGAAGCGAATTCGAGAGACAAACCACACAGTTCTTTCAGCAAGTATCGGCTGCGGCTGGTGCAGCGTCGACGGCGGCAAGTGCGGCACAAACCACGGCAAATGAGGCACTTGAGCGTGCTCAGGCGTCGAACTTTGTCGACGGGAAGACCACGCGGGCCGACGCGGGCGGCGTGATCACCGTGAAGGACGTGGCGATTAGGGGGGATCTCGGGGATCTAGCGAGCGCGCGGGGACAGATTGGGCCCGCAAGAGAACTTGGAAACAACGTAGATTTTAATACCGTCACTGAGGCAGGTCTTTATCTGATAAATGCCGCAGGGAGCGTGAACGCCCCTCGGGAAAATCAGGCTTTCTTTTTGCAGGTGGTTCGAAGTGTTAAAGGGGCAATCACCAAAAATTTGTTTCAGATTGCTTACAATTATTCGTCTGTAGCCGACTTGGTTTTTATCCGCCAGTATAGAATGGCGAGTTCATCTTGGTCTGTCTGGACGCAGTTCATCACATCTTCCCAGGTCGGCGACGGCCTCACTGTCAACAACGGCATCATCTCCGTACCTGAGTATGAGGGCGCGACGGCATCATCTGCCGGAACCAGCGGCCTTGTTCCGCCAGCAGCCGCCGGGCAAGCCACCTACGTGCTCTGTGGCGATGGAGAATGGCGGGACATAGCGACGCTTGTCGCCGCTGCACAGGCCCGGCTTGCAGATGAGAAAATATCATGAATTTCCGAACGGTTTTGAACGTACGCGCGTTATCCAATATTCGTGATGAAGTGCAATCATCTGCAGAAGTGGTAGATCCGGGGCTCCTATCCTTACGTCTTGATGAACAGTGGGATTTGACGCTCTCCGCAGGGGGTAACCTTGCTTCGGCAGGGGGAACTGTACGCATCGTGCAAGACGTCGCATCGTACGTGCGGACATTTCAGGGGGAACCGTACTACGCGCAGCAAGATGGCATTCCATATTTCATGCGTGAGATTGGGGCCCTCCCTCCCGCCGAGCTCGTGCGGGCGCGCTCGAATGCCCGCGCGCTTGAGGTCCCCGGCGTAGCGCAGGCGAATACGCAGCTTTCCCGGCTTGACCGCCGCGTTTTGACCGGAACAATCCGCATCACCACGGAAACGGGGGAAACCGCAGATGTCACAGTCTAGCATCGATTTTACCGAAAACGGCCCGATCGTACCCGATACCGCGATCGTCCGGGATGCTGTGGAACAGGACTGGCAGGCGGCCTTTGACAATCGGCTGAACCCGGACCCGGCAACGCCGCAGGGACAGCTCATCACGTCCGAAACGTCCATCGTGCAGGACAAGAACAGCCAGCTTTTGTTCCTCTCGAACATGTTTAACCCCGAGACTGCGGAAGGCATCTATCAAGACGCGCTCGCCAAAATTTACTTTCTGACCCGACAGCCCGCCCGTTCCACGGTCGTACCCTGTACTTGTACGGGGCTTCCCGGCACCGTCATCCCCGGCATCGGCAGCGAAGCCCCGGCGCTTGCAAAAGATGCGGACGGGAACATTTTGGTCTGTCAGACGGGGGGGACGATCCCCCAATCCGGCAGGATCATCCTTGATTTTGCCTGTCAGGTTCCGGGGCCTATTGAAATCCGGCAGGGAACCGTGACCACGATCGTGCGTACTATCCCCGGATGGGACACGATCACCAATGAAGCCGGGATTACTGGGCAAAACGTCGAGAGCCGGGCCGCGTTCGAGTCCCGGCGCTACGCTAGCGTCGCGAAGAACGCCCGGAGCATTGCCGCCGCCGTCTATGCCAACGTCGGCGATCTGGATGGCGTGCTTGATGTCTGTGTGCGCGAGAACAAAACCAGCGCGCCGCTTGAAGTGCAGGGCGTCACGCTCAAGCCGCACTCAATCTATGTGGCGGTCGTCGGCAGCGCGACGGATAATGATATCGCTGAGGCCATTTACGCCCGTTGTTCCGCCGGATGTGATTACAACGGCAACACCAGAGTCACTGTGACTGATCCTGTAACCGGAGCGGTCGAAACAGTGCTCTTTGAGCGCCCGGAATCGCTCCCGGTGGGCATTCAGGTGACTATCCGCAAAAATGCCTCAATGCCGAGCAACGTCGAAGAGCTCATCAAGTCCGCCGTTGTCGCCGAGTTCTACGGAGAAACCGCCGACGCCTGCGGGAATACGGGCCAGCGCGTTCATATCGGGGATACGGTGTATGCCAGCCGCTTTTATTCCGCAGTGCTCGGAACGGGCGTTACCGACTTGGTGAGCGTCGAAATCGCGGCGCCCGTCGGTGAAGGTTCGCCAACGTGGGGCGACTACATCACCATTAATATAGATGAAGTCCCCACGCTCGTCTCCGATAACGTCACTGTAACCATCATTGAAGCGAGGTCGGGCCGTGGATAACTGGCGCGAAACGCTCCTTTCGCAATACGATAACTCGGAGCGGCTGCTGGCGCTCATCGAATCGATGAATGCCGCCATTGAGCCCACAGCGGATATTGCGGCGTTCTATGAGTCCGTCTTTGACCCCGAAACGGCGTTCGGATGGGGGCTTGATGTGTGGGGGCGCATCGTAGCCATCCCGCGTACGCTTGAAGTAGAGGCGACGGATATCAAGCCGTTCGGTTTCTCCGGTTCAAACCTCAGCAACTTTGGGCACGGCCCTTTTGTATATGAGAGCAAATCGAACACGTTCATACTTCAAGATAACGCATACCATCTTTTGATCTGGATGAAAGCAGCTTCGAACATCACCGACGGCAGCCTCCTAGATTTGAACAAGATCGTTCATTGGCTTTTCTCGGATCGCGGTCATATTGCCGTCGTGCATGTCGGAACAATGAAAATACGCTACGTCATCGGCTTCAAACTCCAGCCATACGAGCGTGCGCTTCTCCTGCGCGATGATGTTCCCCCAAAGCCTGCGGGCGTCGGCTATGACGTCTATCAAGTCATCCCGAAACATACCTTCGGTTTCGCCGGATCCGGCGGTCAGAATTTCAACAACGGCGTTTTTCAGCCGTATGGAGGCCCTGTAGATGCCTATTCCCTCAACGCCTAGCATCATGCCCAACGTCTTGGGATATGCAGCGGATACCGTGCAGATCCCTGAAACGACCCCCACGGGTCAAGGTATTCCCTCTTTCCGAGATCTCTTTCCGTTCATCACGCAGGTCGACCCGGACGCGGGCGGCGTCATGGTTGAACGTTCATGGATGAACGCGCTTTTCAACCTGCTTGGTCAACACGCCTTTTTCCAACAATCCGGATGCGTCTACCCGTGGCAAGATACGCTGAACTATATCACGGGCTCTCATGTCAAAGGTAGTGATGATGTCGAGTACATCGCGTTGCAACCTTCCGGGCCAGATGTGTCCGGCGTGGGAGCAAAAGACCCTGCACAGCAAGCAAACCGCGCGTACTGGGTTTCGCTTGCATCTTTTGTCTCCGGCGACTTTGTTCCAGATTCGCGGCGGGTCATCGCCGGAACGGGGCTCACTGGCGGCGGGCCGCTCTCCGCTGACGTGACTCTCGCGGCGAAGCTGACCGACAGCGTGAGCTCGACAGATTCGACCACGGCGGCGTCCGCGAAGGCTGTGAAGACGGCCTATGATCTGGCGAACAGCAAGCAGGCAAACCTTGGTTTTACGCCCGTGCAGCAGGGCGGCGGAACGGGACAAGATAACTCAAAAATCTACATCGGGGGAAGTCCCGAAGGTCTTCGCGTGCAGATGGGCGCGACAGATCTCGGAAACATCGTCACAACACGCGCTGGAATCACAAAGGCAAACAGTGCGACTACTGCTGATACAGCAAACGGGATAGGAACCCATCCTTGGGTTGATTCACTTGACGCGGGAGGAAACCCGCCCTGGGTGATGGGACTCGCGACAGACGGAAGTAACAATCTAAGACCTTTCGACCCAGCAGTATTGAGAGTGAGTTACGCTGCTAGTGCTGGCATTGCCGATATGCGCGTATACGCGACCCAAACCTTCTCTTCAGTAACATCTTTTACGCTTCTCCCCGGGGGATCATGGTTGGTTATCGCGACAAACGCAGGCGTTTCTGGCGGCTTTGTAGGAGTATACGCTGGGGGGGCTACGGTGACAAGCGAAGTGCAGATCCTAGCAAACTGCATCCAGATAGCAAGGTAGGATAAAAATGGATTATTCTCACATTATTCATCGGATTTTTGACGATTCATACGTCATCACGAAGAACGGTATGCCCTACCACGTCTACCCTTACGCCGCCGAGTTCGCGGAAGAATGGGACGCCGTGTTTGCCTATGCCGAGGCGCACCCCGAATGCGTGACCGAGGAACAGCTTTATGTCCCTCCCGTACCGACGCAGGAAGATCTCGCGGCTCGCGTACGCGCCGAGCGTGATAGACGTATTGCTGAGACTGATTACCTTGTCATGTCGGATTATCCGCTCTCACAAGAAAAGCTTGAAGAGATCAAGGTGTACCGCCAAGCGTTGCGTGATCTGCCCGAACAACTGGGCTTTCCGTGGAATGGGCCGGATGATCCGGCGTGTCCGTGGCCTGTAGAGCCGTGATTTGCAAAAATCGTAGGCATGGCTAGACTCTTTAGAAAAAAGGAGGAAGGCCATGCCACTACCCATGCCCGAAGAAGAGGAAAACTTACGTTGCCCACACGGTGAGCGCGTCCAAGCCCTGATGTTATGTTCTCTGGACTGTGCCGTGTCGGGTGCTCATCCCGACAGGAAAGCGAAAGCTGATGGTCGGTTCATCATCACTCCGTGGTGGTGCCTGCACAAGTGCAGATGGTTGCCAGAACACCGGGATGAGATCCGATTCGTGGCGAAGAAGTCGGATTGAAGATACAAAAAAATCCCCCTCCCGGCGCGAACCGAGAGGGGGATTTTTATAGCTTGCACCAAGCGTTTGGTGCGAAAATGTTTTTAACATATTGATTTTACTGGTGTGTAAGATTGACTGTTAATCACTAGGTTGGCGGTTCAAGTCCGTCCCGGGGAGCCAGTTTATTCAAGGGCTTACATGAAAATGTAAGCCCTTTTTCTTGCACCAAACCGCACCAAATGCACCACGATTGCACCAAGTCTTTATGAGTTCGGTTCGATGTCGATTGCGGGCATGAGTGATCCGGCATGTGATTGCCCTCCCGGGGTAACGTGGGCATATGTGCTTCCGGTTGTCGTGACTGATGCGTGACCGAGTTGCGCGGCGACTGCGGCGAGGTCAGCGCCACGGGCGAGCATTTCCGTAGCCGCAAGATGTCGAACGTCATAGAATCGTAAATTGACCCCTGCCTGTCGGCACGCCTTTCCCCACATCTTATGGTAAGACAGAACTGGTTTCCCGTTGTTGTGGCAAACCAGCGCTACCCCTCGTTTAAAGTCTTCGGCACAGCGTGCGGCGGCTTCTTGCATGTACACAGGGTTCGGATAGACACTTTTGATCTTTCCTGTTTTTCCTTGCCGGATTGAGACGATTCCCCGCCTAAAATCGAAGGCATCCCATTTCAAGCTGAAAAGCTCAACCATCCCCGGGCGAAGTGCCAAAAAAAAGGCCGTCTTTGCGGCCCATTGCAGATAGGGAGGAAGAAAAGGATATAAGCGTTTCAGATCTAGTAACGTTGCGGTATGAATTGGTTTTGATATTTTAAGTTTTTTGAAATCTCGCCAAGGGTTAAGCACAAGTAGACCTTGATCGACTCCCCACGCCAATATTGCCCTTGTATATGCTTGATAGTGGTTTGACGTGTTGTTGCTGGCTTTGCGTTCCCGTATGTTTTCCCGAAGCTGTTCGAGGTCTTGGCGATTTAGAGAATCTGCATATTTGTCGCGCATGAAGGCGCATGGACCACCATCGGCATACAACCAGATAATGCGCTCGCGTGTTTCATGAAAAAGATCCGGATTTCCATGTAGATACTTGACGATCAATTCTCCCATAGTGAGACGAATTTCTTCTTTTGGAGCGTTATGCATTGCGTCAAAGTGTATGGCCTTCTCTTTATCTGTGAAAGAAATCTGCTTCCATAGTCCTTTGTCTTTGTATTTAACAATGAATCGACCGTCAGATCTCTGTGACCAACTCACTTTGCCCCCCTACATGCAGCTTTAAACTGATTTGATGAATAGACCTTGTTCGGTAATTTCATTGTTTCTGTAGAGGATATTCCTAGAAGTTCGGCAATCATGCGGTTAAGTGCTGCAACTTCTTTTTCTTTCTTCTCTTTTTCCAACATAATCTGGGCAATTTTTTGCAGTTTTTCTGCCTCACTCATATCTCCTCCCTACGCGGCCCGCTCGTACACCCGCGTCCCGATCTCGGCGATTCGCGGGTCGACCTTTTCGAGCGCATTGCACAGCGTGGTCAGCGTCTTGAGCAGGTTGTGCCAGTGAAGGCCCCGGAAGTAGGCGGGGCAAGTGTTCCGGGCGTCTTCGAGAAAGGTGAGCCCGGCCCACATCCCGGCACCCCATTGCGTCCAGCGGGAAGCATCGGCGGCAGCCGTCTGAATGTCCCCGACATGCCCGGCAAGGATATGGAACCGAGCATCCAGATCTCGTTTAGCGCCTGCGGAGAGCCTGCGTTTCTGCGTGTCATCCGCGCATCGGTCGATCCAGCGGTTCACCTTCTCGACCTGCTTTCCAAGGTCGCCAAGATGAGCCAGCATTTCCGGCTTGAGGAGGGATAGCGCCACGGTGATCATGGACAGGGCCAGAACACAGCGGGTGTGCTGGATGGCCTCGTGCGGGTACGGGATTACGGGGTTGATGGGTCTTCGCATGATGCTTCTCCTCTCTAAAAGAAAAGCCCCTGTTCGGGGCTACTTCGGTTCGTGCTTGGCTTGAGAGTTCCAAACGTCTACAGCGGCGTTATTAACTAGTATTCGCAGAACTTCTTTATTTCTGAAAAAGTTACTTCGCGCAACCACTTGGGTACCTGTGGCAATTCTTCGTCGAAGGGAATGGGCACGCTAAAGCATATCTTTAGGCTTCGGATGGATACCCTTGGCATGTAGTGGATATTGCCTTCGGTATACTCTTTACCGAGTCCGATCTTTTCGGCCATGAAGCCGTTGGTGTCGAACTGCACGTCTTCGGAAGCCAGCCGGGCAGCAAGTTGCCTCCCCTCGCACGTGTTAAGGTTTGGGAAATATCCGTACCCGGGGGCCATCTTCCCGGGGACGCCACGCAGATAGAGTTCGTCGGACGGCTTGTCGAAAAGGAGGCCCACAGGGGTCTTCTTGTCGTTGAGGAGCAGGCTGTGGGCGCTGTAGTCGTTTATGAGCAGGGTTCTAGCATATCGACACTTTGTCGCTTTGCTGATGGCAAGTTCGATGAGTTCCACGCATTCCGGGCCTTCTCCGATGTAGTACATCCGTTCCATGTGGCTATTCCTTCGGTTCGCGGGGTTCGGGGATGGGCCCAGCCCATTGTATGCCGGTTAGCTCATCAGGAAAAATGTGTTTGGAGATTCCGCATACGAAAAGGCGTGGGCCACCAACAAAGTTTTCGAGTTGGCGCAGCCTGATTTCTCCCTCTGCATCCCGGCACCAATACCACCCCGGCACCTTCGGCGGCTCGTCCGTCCACTCCAGCGTTCGGGGCAGGGCGTTCCACGATGCTGCGGCCTTTTCTCTGGAGCCGTGCTCGCTTGTGGTCAAACACCCTCGCGTGCAGTATGCTGACCAGCCTATTGCGACGTGTCCCTTACCGTCTCTCTCGAATGAGTCGAAGATGTCTGCTTCCTCGCCACACGCCGGGCACGGTAGCAACGTCAGTTCTTCGAACATGGTTCCTCCAACTTTACACGTGGAATTAAAATATCTGCGCTGATTCCCAGAAGTTCACGGAGTATTGCGATTTCTCTCTTGGACGGGCATCTCTTGCCTGTTAGCAGATCAGAAGCGGTTCCCCGACTTTTCAGATACTTTGCCAGTTCAGACTGAGAAACGCCGAGATGTACCATCGCAGTTCTGATGAGTTTTGCTGTGAACAAGGCGTCCTCGTTCATCTCCCTTCCTCCACGGCCTTGCGGGCAGATTCGCGCATACACTCCATGCACGAACTATCTTGGCATTTAGACATATCTACATTGCGGGGGCACATTCCAAGCAAATCAACAGCGTTAGTGTATCCGTGTGCCAGCCAATCAGCTTCTCGATCCAGCCGTTCCAGTTGATCCTTGACCTGTTTGTCTGCTTCATCGCAATCGTCGATGTGACCAGAACCGCCACACCAAGGGCAGTTATATCTTTCGGTAAATTCCTCTTCGGTCATGTGAGTATGACCGGGCAACGGCGACGGGATTTCCCCTTCCCATGCTGCGGCTGCTACTTCTGACATGGTGACGGCGTGTTTCCGCGATAGTTCCAGTTCCCGGCACAGCCTGAAAATGGTAGCTGCTGGTCCGAGTTTGTCGAGCTCCTTGGAGTCTCCGAGCATGTCGCCAATGGCGGCGGAACGGATGCGGGCGAGTTCTTCGGTGGTGATTCTGGCCATTTCATTTTTCCCCGCGCGTTGTTGTCCGGCCGCGCCCCCGGGCGGCTCTATTTCTTCCCGCGCCGATGGCGGCAGAACGGGCATTCCCTGAGCTTGCTGACGGTTCCGCAGACGGGGCAAGCCTTGGGAGACAGTCCGTCGCTGAGGTGGGCCATTTTACACGCGCCGTTGATTTGGGCGAAGTTTTTTTGTTTGCGGGGCTTCGGAGCTTCATCCGACATGGCGTTCCGCCTCGTTGTTGATGGCTTCCAATGCGGTACAGACGAGATGCGCCAGACCTGAGAATGCATCGTCCTGAAGGTTCAATTCGGGGAAGAACTCCACATCGATGCTGAGGGTATTTTCCTTTGGCGTTTCGGAAATGGTGATGGTGGCGCGGCGGGGTTCGCTCATCACTGCACCTCCAGACATTCTGCGGGTTCCCGTTCAAGGGCTTTGGCAGCCTTGGCGACTTCGGCACTTTCCGGCTTATGGTCATAGTCGAGCAGGGAAGGCTGCTTTTCTTCCGGAGTCATGGGGCGGCGCTGCACTTCGGCGTAAGGCGGTTCGGCCTCGACCCAGACCATTTCGAAGGTGTTCCAGTCCTTCAGGCAGTCGCAGAAGATTTCCCTTTCTTCCTTGCCTTCGCGGTAGAGCTTGGCGGCGTCCTTGGCGATCTTCTCCTGCTGTTCAATGAGACGCTTGTATAGCTTGCGCTGCCCGTCGAGTTCGGCCTCGTACTTTTCGATCTGATCCAGAGCGTCGGCCATTTCCTGTCCGTATTCGATTTTTTCTTGTTCGGTGAGCGGCTGGGCGATCAGGATGTGCTCTTCCCGATGCCATGTGACCTTGTCGCCGAAGGTGCGCCTGCGGCGTTCCCAACGGTCGGAAAGGCCGATGCTCAGGTCTTCGGACAGGTCGGGGTTGCGGGTGCACTCGAGACACGGGGCTGGCGTCGCCGGAAGCGTGGTTGCGCAGAGGGCACAATCAAAACCGTAGGGTGTCCGCTCGCCGCATACCGGGCAGAAAAGCGTCAGCTTGCCTTTATCCATCTTGGCCTCCCATTCGAGAGGAAGATTTCCACAGGTGGAGCAGTCGCGCACGGGGGTCGATTCGAGAGGAGCGCCATCACCTTCGGACAGTCCCTTTTCTTCCGCCAGCCATTCGGGAATGGCGATCTCTACATTGGTATCCCCGCGCTCCGCATTGAAGTCCGGTATCTGCGAGAGGGGAAGCCAGAGTTCGCTTTCCCCGCACCGGATCAATACGGCGCTGTCGGTGGGCTGTAAGATTTCGGCATAGATGGTCACGGTACGCGATTCCTGAGAATCGGCGGGCTGTGCGGCTTTTTTCTTTCTGGGCATGGTGGTGTTCCTTTGCCGGGTATGAAGCCCCCGGCGAGGCTTTTAAGATAGGGAAGCTGGAGGGTTACCGGACTTGGAGGCTGTAAGTTTTCACCAGAGCGCAGCCGGGGATGGTCAACCCGGACTTGAGGGATTCTTTGATGACAGCCTTGTCCGGCTCCACTGTTGTCTTTGTGCGGCGGTACAATTCGGGAAGTTCTTCCGTCTGTGCTGTGACGGCGACGCCCTCGGATTCCCGGACGCTGATTGTGTAGGCGTTGCCGGATACTTTCTTGAGGCCGTTGCTGCGGAGCGTAAAGGTGTAGTGCTCTTTCAACCTTGCAAGGCTGGCTTCCGCCGCTTTCGCCTTGGCTGCGAGTCGCTTCGCCTCTTCCTTGCAAGCTTCGGCAAGTGCAGACTGAATTTTCAAAAACTGCCCGAACCCATCCACCTTGTCGGCTTCGACTTTGGCGAGTTCATCCATGTAGGCGTCCATAGCCTCGCGTTGTTCCGGAGTCAGTTCCTCATCGGGAATAGAAAGCATCCCGGCGATTTCTTGCTGGATTTCGTTGAAGGTAGGCATGTTCACCTCCTAGAAGGGCACATTGTCCATGCCGTAAGATTCAGATGAACTGGGCTTTCCTCCGTCCTTCTTGTCGAGGAACTGGACGCGCTGCGCCTTGATCTCCGTGGAGAAACGGTCTTGCCCCTGCTGGTCTTGCCATTTGCGAGTTTGCAGGCTGCCCTCCACATATACAAGGGAGCCTTTTTTGAGGAACTGGTTGCAGTTTTCCGCAGCCTTGGAGTAGAGCACTACACGGTGCCATTCCGTCCGGTCTACCTTCTTTCCATCCCGGTCGGTGTACCCCTCATCGGTGGCAACACTCAGAGTACAAACGGGAGAGCCGGATTGCGAGTAACGCAGTTCGGGGTCATGTCCGAGTCTGCCAATGATTTGAACTTTATTTAGCATCACGATCTCCACAATCATAGTCTTCATCAAGCTTATTCAGCTTTAACTCACTGAGAGGAATAATACCCTTATCCGCATTATGCTTCTTCCACAGGTTCCCTATTTCCACCTTTTGCGGATGTTCTTCAGGTATGCAAAGAGCCTTGAGGCATGCGGTCAGAGATTCGACCGTAGAACATTGGCGGAATGCATCATTGATAGCGTTGAGGTCATAGCGCATGTAGGCGTTTCTCGGAGCTCCAAAGTCCTGTGGTGACTCTTCGATGTCTTGAGTGAAGCAATCACTTGCCGCCGTACAGGTGAGAATGGCATCTACAAAAGCCCGCTTTTTTGCCATTTTCAGGCAAGTATTCCACATGTCTGCGGGATTTGGTCTGCTGAATTTCTTTTCAAGCGTTGAACATGAACCGATTCCACAGCCCACGTTTCCGCCAGTCGGTCGATGTATCAGCTTACATGTGACTGTGTATTCTCTGTTCCCCTTGTCAAAGTCCTTGACGTCAATGATGTATTCGGTGGCGAATTGGAAAGCGAGGGCAATAACTTCAGCCCCCGGCTTGAGCAGAACGGGTTTATTCCCGCATCCTTGGATTACTCCATAGTGCATCCCCTGAATCATGACTGAACGCATAGCGTCCTGTACGATTTCTACCTGTTGCTTAAGATTCTGTCCGCGAAGGGCATTTTCCTGCATCGCAACAGCATTTGTTCCACCATGATAAACTTCAACAGACTGAGCCATATCAATCTCCTTTCACCGGGGTTTCCGGGAACTAAAAAGGCCCCTTTTCGGGGCCGTGGTATTCGGGTTCATCGGGAATCGTGCGGTCTACGCCTTCCCTCTCCGCGCCGTACATGTCGCATTCCGGGCTCATCACATCCCCTCTCTTTTTCATAGCCAGTTCCACCTTTTGCCGGGCACTCAGATGCCCCGCAGCATGATTGCACTCAGCACAGGCGAGAGTCATGTTCCGCAGGTCATCAAGCCCATTTCCGGCAAGGGGAACGATATGTTCTATCGTTGCTGTCTCAAGCGTCAGCGTTGCTCCGCAGTACATGCAGTTCCACCCGTCGCGTTTTGCGATTGAGTTGACCAGCAACCTGCGTCTTGAAGCACTGCGGGGTTTCCGTTCCCTCTTTCCGCCTCCGTTCCAGTTGCGTTTTTTCCGAAAGCACCGGAGAACCTCGAAAGCCCCATTCCTGTCTTTCGTGATTTCCCCGTCAGCGTCCTTGAAGATGATTGCCACGCCGTCTTGGGTGGTAAACCTCAAGACTTCATAGGGATTCGTTGGGGCAAGTACTTCCGAACCGTGAGCCAGAATCCACGATATGAATTGCTCAAGTTCCTCTTGGTTCATCGCATGGCCTCCATCCCGTACAAGATCTGTGGAAGAATGCAGATACCGAGCATGACAGACATAAAGATGATGACCGCAGCAACTCTAGCCCGGTCAACCTTTTTAGGCCGTTCCAGTGATACCTTGGAGTGCTTCATGTAGACGTTGGAAATCATGCCGCCGCCCTCCGTGCCATGATTTTGAGGTAGTTGGCCTTTGCCATAAACGACCGTGCGGCGTTCTCGCACGCCGTGACCAGCGTTTCGGCGGTGTAGTATTCCGCGCAGGACGAGCAGATCCAGAAGTCGCGGTGCCTTCTGAGCCTCACGGCCTTGTCGTACTTGAGCTTGCAGTGCGGGCAGAAAATGGTGCCGTTCATGCCGCGTTCCTCCTCTTTTCCAGCTTGTCCCGATACAGCGCGTACCTGTCGTGAAGTTCTGCGCTTACCCATCCCTCGCAGTCGGTGATCTTCTTCGGGTCGATGGCAACCTCGGCATCGGCAAGCATGATGCCGAACCGTTCCTTGATGGCCTTCACCATGTCCGAAGAGATATTGCACAGCTGGTCGCTCTCGAAGTAGCGGGCGCAGGTGGCGCATACGCGGGGCTCATCTTCCGGTTCATATTCGTAGGGGTTACGCATGGCTGTATCCTTTTGGTTAAAGTTCGTTCCGGAGTCCCAGAACCAATGAAAAAGCCCGGAACTACGCCGGGCTTCGATGATTCAAGGCAAGCACCCGACGGGGCCAATCCCCGCCGGGGCGCGCACACCTTGCCTCGCTATGCACAGCCCTACCAAACTGCGCATGGCGTTACTGAGCCACACAACACTGTGCTGTACCGCGCCACACACCGCACTGCCATACCCGGTGTGAGACACATGGTATTTCAAGGATACCGTTCGGAGCCGGGAGTGTCCCGGCTCCTTTGGTAACCTTGCCTTGCTATGCATAGCCTCGCCCAGCCAAGCCTCGCCCCGCCCCGCCGTGCCCGGCCCAGCCTTTCCTTGAGGAAGATTTTCTCTACGCAGCCCGTCCCGACTTTTCCTTGATGACCTTCCATCCGGTGACGACGAACTTGCCGAATGGCCCCTTTCTGTCGGGGCGGAAATCTCCCAGGCCGATCTTGCGGCCCGCGTCGTCAACCACAAGGCGGACGAACTCTGCTGAGAACATGTCCTCGTCAACTTCAAGGGTGAAGCTCAGGCTCCATTCGTCGAGGCGCGGGCGATGCGCCATGATGCGGCCCCCGGTAGCGGGGATGACCACGCTGCGGCTGTCCACCTCAAAATCCTTTGTGCCGAGCGGACAGACGATTTCGCTCAGGGCCATACCCGCAGGGATCAGGCTGCTTTTGAGCGTTGTGACTTTGGATTTCCCGTTCTTGTGGTATTTCCCAGCTTGGATGATGCAAGCGAAGATGTTTGGGCCGGGGATATACAGCATCCCATCGGAATCCTTGTAAGCCTTCTTTTCAGCCTGTTCTCTCGGCGTCCCCTTGGTGCCTACGGCAACCTTGGACACCCCGGAGGAAACCTTAACCTCGTTTTCTTCGCTGAAACGGTTCATGAGGAGGGGAGTCGTTCCCTCGATGGTCACATGGATGTTAAACATAAAAACTCCTTGCATTGTTTTGGATTGCCAAACTGCGCTGCGCCCAGCCGGGCTTAGCCCTGCATGGGAGCGCACGGCCTGAATGTATTATCGCACGGTTCGGGAGTACGATTTCTCGCGCTCCCTTTCATGCGGGGCGGTGAATCGTCAGAAAGTCAACTGACCGCCCGGATGTAAAAATTCGTATTTCATCACGTTTCACGGCCCGATCCTCATGTCGTAACCGTGGGCCCTGTTGGTCGGCTCGGCCCCCGTCGCTTCGGTGCGCTTTGCGCTTCGGCCTTCTTTTCAGCCGTTTTTCCGTCCCGCCGTCCCTACGCGGCCTGTCTCCACCTCGCCAGCCTGTTGCCCTTCTTTCTCGCGTCCTACTGGGGAGCCTTAGCACTGGGGGTCGGCATCGTTCGGTTGCTCCATACTGAGCGGCTGGCTTCCTCCGCCCGGGGCTTGTGGCTACTTTCCGGCTGGTGTGCCGGGCGTGTTCGCCTTCCCCGTTCGTCGTGAAGTCATAATACCAAATGGAAACACAAAGTAAAGCAAAAAGTTTACAAATGGTATCACGATAAATATAACAATACCGCCGACACCAAACGGCATCGGCGGTCACGCCCCATAAGGCACAAAAAAAGCCCCTCGCGGTGAGAGGCTAGAAGAAGGTATAGAGAGGGCTATTTACAGCTTACGTCACTCCACGCCCATAGGACGCGTCCGACGATGGCCTTGGTCCAGTCGCCCTCGAAGTCTTCCATCAGGCTGTAGACCTCGGGGGGATTCTCGGCGGCATTATCTGAATAGTATGTGATACGGTAGTCGCGCTTTTTGGGTTGGTTTTCTGCCGCCACACGTTTTATTTTTCCGCTACCATCGAACGGATCGAGGACAAGCATGATTCTTCCTTTGAAGTTCATCACGTCCTTATCCTGTCTATCCACCAGCACAATATCCTGCGGCTTGAGCGTCGGGACCATTGAAGTCGAGTGTTTACCCAGCATGACGGCGATAAGATCGCGCTTATGCTGGATGGCCCTCTGGTGGCGCCAGACGAGGAACCACGAGATGAGTTCATTTTGCGGAATGATGCCAGGGCCAGCCCCGACCTCTTCAACCAGAGGGACAGCAAGATAATCTTCATCGGGGGGAGGGGGAAGATCTTCTCCGGCCGGAGCTATACGTGCGTCTACGAAACAAACATTTTTCGATTGTTCCTGATGAGCATCACAATAGAATGAGACACCTAAAGTATCAAATATTTTTGATACTTCGACGACTGTAGGGTTACGATCTCCTGAAAGCCACCGCGAAAGTGTAACAGCGTTTACACCGCATCTTTCTGCAAGCTTGCGGATACTCCCCGCATCGTCAGCAGCTTTTCTAAGCGTGGCTATAACTGAGTCAAGAAAGGTTTTCATGAAATAATGATACCAATTGGTTGCAAAAAGTCTATGCCACATATGGTATCGGTATTTACTTTACCGATACCATAAGGTACGATCTGTCGCATGGAAGCACGAATCGTTTCAGAACTCCGATTTTTTTTGATGGAGCACAAAATTTCTGCTCGTCGTTTGGCTCTTGAAGCAGGTGTTACCCCGGTAACCGTAACTCGCGTGTTATCTCGTGAAAGGAAAGATATGGTTTCTGCAAAAGCTGATGCGCTGCGGGATGCTATGTCTCGGATAGCCGCTCCCAATACTCCCAGCGAACCCGAAAAGGAGCACGCCCATGAACTGGCCTGAAGCAATCGTAAGTATTGCCTATTTTGCAGTTGTCGGTGTCATTTTCTGGCTTGCACTTCGCTAGCCCTGCCGCGCACCGCCGAGCCACGGCTTCTGGAGTCGGGTACTCCGCGACGCGGTACGACCGCCAACACAGGCGGGAAACACCATGGATCAGGATGCGGACGCGCCAGACGGGGCCGCGCAGGGTGATGAGCAGGTGAACAAGTTCCATACCGCTACTACAACACAGCGGACCACAAGAAGGAATTGCAAAATGAATAAGTTGTTACAGGCCGTTGCAGCCAAGACATACCAGCTTTGCAGGACCTATCCCGGCGGCATCCGGGCAATGTTTGCAGGGATGCGTGAGCAGCATGGGTTATCAGAGTCATCCGTCTACGCCGACCTGAACCCGAACAATGGGCAATCGACGCTCCGGGTGTGGGAACTGGTCAGGGTAATGGAAGCGACTGGCGAGCATGGGCCGCTCCGGGAGCTTGCCAACTGGTTCGGGTACTCGTTGGCGTCCGCCGCCGATGAGGAGCCGGACGCTCCGACGCTCGAAGCCGAGGCGTTGCAGGACTACCCGCCGTTGGTGGCCTTCCATGAAGGCTGCAAGCTCTACCGCCAAGGCAAGATCACGCTCGCGCAGCTCGACGAACTCAAAGACAGGGCGTTCAAGGAAGTCCGGGAAACCTTCTGCCGGACGGTCAAGGGGGACGAATGAACCTCACCTTTTCCGCCCACGCGCTCGACCGTTGTTTTGAGCGGGGCATCTCCCTTCAGCTTATCGCAGATGCCCTTTTTTCGGGACGCTTGGAACGCTACGGCGACCGTTATGTCGTGGTTCATGGACGGCTCAAAGTCGTAGCGGAAAGGCAGGGCGACGTTTGCGTCGTTGTGACGGCCTACCGCGCCGTCGAAACCAGTAAAAAGCGCATGGCCCGGAAACGCCGCCAGCAGGTCCGCAGATTCCAGCGCGCGAGCCGGAAGGAGAGCGGGATATGGTGGTAGCCGTGAGCCTTTTTCGAGCGCGTTGATATTGCCAAAAGAAAAGGCCCCCTGCTGGAACAGGAGGCCAAACAAAAACACCAAACAATGGAGACAATATACCTATGGAACAAGGATATGTCAAGCTCTGGCGGAAATGCCTAGATAGCGGGCTGCTCCAAAACGGCTCCGCGTGGCAGCTCTTTGGCTACCTGTTGCTCAAGACTACATACCGTCACCATCGTCAAATCGTTGCGGGCATGGTCTTTGATCTTGAGCCGGGGGAAGTCATCTTTGGACGAGCTAAGGCAGCCTCTGATCTGGGGTTGAGTGAAAAGCAGGTAAGAACAGCTTTTGAACTGCTCAAAAAACTCGAAATTGTGTCCAGCAGATCGACCAACAGATGTACAGTAGTTTCTTTTTTAAATTGGCATAGATACCAAGATGAAAGGCCAGCGGAAGGCCAACAGAAAGGCCAGCAGGAGGTCCAACAAGAGGCCAGCAGAGGGCCAGCAGAGGGCCAGCAGAGGGCCACAAACAAGAAAGATATAAAGAAAGAAAGTAAGAAAGAAGAGAGAAAGACAGATCTTGCGCAGAGCGATGCTGGCGCATCCTCGGCGCCGGAACCGGAAGGTGAGCAGGAACAGTCTGTAGCCATGATCCCGCTTGCTGACGGTTCTGAGTTTCCGGTCCCCGCATCTTTGGCCAGCGAGTACGCTGCCGCTTATCCGGGGGTAGACGTGGCTGGTGAGCTTGCACAGGTCAGGGCGTGGTGCCTGAGCAATCCCCGGAAGCGGAAAACAAAAACTGGGGTACGGCGGTTCCTGAACTCATGGCTTGACCGGGCGCAGAACAACGCCAGCAGGTCGAGCCCTATCCAGCAGCGAGCCGCCCCTATGACGGCGAGGCAGGTGGAAGCGGCGGAACGCGGCGATTTTGCGGAACAGGTTTTGAAACTCGACGAGGTATACAGAAATGGCGAGTTTGCAGCTTTTGGCTCTGGAACTCAGCAAAGCGTTTATGCTCTATCGGCAGCCGAGGCCCGCGCAGGCGGAATTCGAGTTGCTGGTCAGGACTTGGGGCGACGTGTTGGCTGACGTGAGCGATGCTGAGTTCCGCGAGGGGATGCGTCGGACGCAGGCCGTCCTGCGGTTCTTCCCCGTTCCTGCAGACGTGATGCGGCAGGTGGAAGAGGCCAGGAAACTGACGCCAGCCGTGAACCGCGAAGCCTTGCCGGAAAATGCTTTGACGTTTGATGAGCGGTGCGAACTCGGTACCGACTGGTGCGCGAAGATTCTCGCCAACCTGCGCGGCAAGATGGACGTCCGCAGGCAGGGGAGGCCGGATATGCCCTTGAACGAACAGCTTGCCAATCTCCGGGCGTTGGGGATGGAGCAGTGACAGCCTACCGCTTTGTCCTGAACTGCACGCCCACGGCACAGGCCCGAGTCCGGCACACCGTCCGTTGTGGGCACAGCGTGGCCTACAAGTCCGCCGGGCAGAAGAGCGCGGAAGCCGTGCTTGACGATCTCCTTTCTGCGCGCTCCCCGAAAAAGCCTCTAGAAGGACCTCTCGTGCTCGAATTTATCGCGGGGATGCCGATACCTGCGTCGACCCCGAAAAAACAACGAGAGGCCATGTTACGCGGCGAAATCGCCCATACGAAGAAGCCGGACCTCGACAACATGGCGAAGCAGCTCAAAGACGCCATGACGCGCGCGGGGTTCTGGGGGGATGATAAGCAGGTGGTGGTCCTACGCTGTTCAAAACGCTACGCCGCCGTCCCGCATTGGGAGGTAGCCGTGTACGCACAGGAGGAAGCGCAATGAATGAACGGAAATTGCTGCTCGGCTGGAAGCGCATTACGGAGTACACCGGAATTAGTCGCCTGCTCATGATCCGCTACGCCTACCCCGTCCACGATTGCGACAGGTCCGCTAACCACGGGTACGGCGTATGCGCTTATACCGACGAGCTTGACGCGCACAGGGAGGCTATCAGTGCATAACATCGACATCACGATACTTGGTGAAAAGGCTCTTGCGGCGCTCATGCAGCGGCTGTCGGAAGCACGTGGGAAGCACCCTGTTTTTGCGGAGGGCAAATACCACGCGCTTGGCGTTATCGGGGGGGAGTACCGTGAGCTTGTACACGCCGTTGAGCACGAAACTCCGGAGCGTATCCGCGACGAAGCCCTCGATGTAGCTGTGACCGCACTGCGGCTATGGCTTGGGGAACACAAGGTTGGTGCTCATGAGTGACGTGTGGGTGAGTCAGTTCGAACTGTCAGAGGCCATCGGTGACGTGGGGGCGGTCATCCTCTGCGCACAGTGCGGTGGACGTTCATACTTTATCCCCCGGAAACCTACAGGGTTTCTTCTGGAGTTGCTTGGTCGGCAGCGTATGGCGGCCCTCTGCACCGAATTTGGGGGGATGCAGATCGTCGTGCCCAACCTGCGCCGTGGTGAACCGTTCGAAAGACGTATCCTGTCCCGTCTGGAAGCAGGGGAGAAGCCGGACGCCATCGCCGAAGCCCTTGGCGTGACCACCAGGTACGTCCGTCGGCTCAAAAAGCAGCTTTGCGGGAACCCGGAACCACAGCAGCAATGTCGGCTGTTGTAGAATCTTGTTCACGGTGTCCTCCCCCTATTCTCTTGTGCGAGAGTGGACGCAGGAGGATATTTTTTATGGCTGTTCTTCCCTTGCGCCACTTCTCTCCCCTCGAATTCCGCTGCAAGTGCGGGTGCGGTGCGGGCATGGAGAAGATGGACGCCGACCTGCTCCAGATGCTCGACGAGGCCCGTGATCTGGCGGGCATCCCGTTCCCTCTTTCTTCCGCCTACCGCTGCCCGAAGCACAACAAGGCGGTCGGCGGCGTGCCCACCTCAGCGCACACTCGCGGCTACGCTGTGGATATCCGCTGCGTGGATTCCCATTCCCGTTTCGTCATGCTGCAAGCCCTGCTTGAAGCCGGATTCCGGCGCATCGAGCTGGCTCCGACATGGATTCATGTGGACAACGACCCCGACAAGCCGCGTGACGTGGCCTTTTACCAGCATGGAGGCAAGTACTGATGGAAGCGACCGTGATTGATTTCATCCTTTCGACCTTGATGAGCCTTTCCGCGCAGTATCCCGATGCGGCGTGGCTCGTGACCGCCCTGAGCGTGGTCATGACCGTGTGCGGCCTGTGCGCCGTGGCCACCGCCTGGATGCCCGTGCCCAAAGAAACGGCGGGGCTTTATGCCGTCTTCTACCGCTGGGCCCATGCCCTTGCCGCACACTTCGGGCAGAACAAGGGCGCCGTGGCTGACGGCAAGTCCGAAACCGTGAAGGCCGAAGTCAAGGCCGTGACGGGAAAGTGATGTGCGGGCCGTCCTTGAGTTCCTTTCATCGCTCGCCGGGCTCCTCAAGCTGTGGCTGCGTCAACGGTACGGCGAACGCCGCGAGGCTGATCGCGCTGCTGTGCGTGATGACGCTGGCGGCGAGTGGGTGCACTCGATGGGTGGAACCGACCGCCGCGACAAGCCCGGCTCCGCTGACGCCGGGGGCCGTCGTGACGGGTGAGTGGTCCTACACCTACCGGGGCGAGACGTTCACCGAGTCCGGCGAGTGGGTGCACCTGCCCGCAGGCGAGGCCGGGAACCTGCTCCTGTGGATCAAGGGCGTTGAGGCTGGAAGCTGATGGAGCATACACTGGACCACGAATCCCGGCTTTCCCGCATTGAGGCATTGCTCGAAGCGCTCAACCAGCGGCTTGACGACGCGATACTCACGCAACTCCGCGACCATGGAAAACGCATTCGGGATCTTGAGGATCATATCTCGGTTATGGCCGAGACGTGCGCGCGGGAACGCGGGGAGCGGCAGGGCAGCAGGACAACAGCCATCGCCATTATAACCGCCCTCTCGGGAGTTGGCGGTTGCATCGGTGCCATTGTGGGCCGGATGTTTTGAGAATGCCCTGTGCATGAATGGACACCTATGCGCTCCAGCGTCAGCTTCTTCAGGCAGAACTTCCTCCAACGGAAAAGCTTGTAGGTATGGTGCTCGCCCTACACATGGACAAACGGACCGGAAAAATCCGCGTGCGGCAGGAAACCGTCGCGCAGGAGTGCGGCGTGTCTGTGCGAACAGTGCGCAGGGCCGTTGCTGCGCTCGTATCCTCCGGGGTGTTCACTTCCACGGCAACCGGACGCTCCTCGGTTTTGGCTGCCGGTTCTGGAAAGAGTACTGGAAGAGTGGATCGGCCACCGGTGTCCTATCAGACCGGTCACGGGTGTCCGCAATTGAAGAGGAAAAGGGCCCCTTGGGAGTATGATTTGGCGCACAGTACGAGGCCCGAGGAAGAGGAGAAACGAGGGCATGAAAGTTTTTTGAGAGAACAGGAAGAACGCAGGCCAAACGGGGGGTGCGACGATGGCGGCACGATTTGATTGGGAATCCATCCGGGCCGAGTACGAAGTAGGGGCGAGCCAGTCCGATCTGTCCAAGCGGTACGGTGTGAGCCGGACGGCCATCCAAAAGCGCATCCGGGCCGAAGGATGGGTGCAGGATATTTCCGGCACCGTGAACCGCATGGCAGAGGCCAAGGTTGCGGGCGTAGTTGCAGGCTGCAACCCTCAAAAAAAGGCCGAAGCCTTGGACCGCGCCGCCGAAGCCAAGGCCGCCGTCATCACCCGCCACCAGCGGGAGTGGGATCGGCATCAGTCCATTATGGATGAGGCGTTGTCCGAAGGCAGCTTCGACAAGGCCAAGCTCGCCAAGATTACCGCCGAGACGATCAAGATCCGGCAGGAGGGAGAGCGCAAGGCGTGGGGCATCGTGGACAAGACCGCCTTGGATCACACTTCATCCGACGGTTCCCTATCTCAGCGTCCGGTGGATCTCTCACACCTCTCCCCGGACGAGCTGCTTCGCCTGACGAAGGAAGCCTTCAAAACGCCGGATCATGAGTAGCCCCGCCATCCTTTCCGATATCCGGAAGGCACTGGCCCGTAGCTGTCTCGCGGCCTTCGTGCGCTACACCATGCCCGGCTACCGCATGGGATGGGTGCATGAGGAAATCTGTTCCGAGCTAGACGCCTTCCTTGCCGATGTCGTAGCCGGGCGTTCCCCGCGCCTCATGCTGACCATGCCGCCCCGCCACGGGAAAAGCGAGCTGGCCTCCCGCCGCTTCCCAGCTTACGCCTTGGGCCGCTATCCCGATCTATCCGTCATTTCAACGAGCTACGCCGCCGACCTGTCCTCGCGCATGAACCGCGACGTTCAGCGCGTCATCGACAGTCCGGAATACCGGGAACTCTTTCCCGGCACGGCGCTGTACGGCAAGAACATCCGCACCGTCGGGAACGGCTCCTACCTCCGCAACTCGGATATATTCGAGGTAGTGGGGCACGCTGGATGCTACCGTTCCGCTGGCGTGGGCGGCGGCATCACGGGCATGGGCGGGCATATCGTCATCGTCGACGACCCGTTCAAGGACCGGGCGTCCGCCGATTCCCCGACCATCCGCCAGAACGTCTGGGACTGGTACACGTCCACGCTGTACACGCGCCTCGCGCCCGGTGGAGGGGTGCTCATCATCAACACTCGCTGGCACATGGCTGACCTCTCAGGGCGGCTGCTTGAGGCCGCCGCACGGGGGGAGGGCGACCACTGGCGCGTAGTGAACTTCCCCGCCATCGCAACGGAAGACGAGCTGCACCGTAGTGCAGGTGAAGCCTTACACCCTGAACGCTACCCGTTGGAGCAGCTTCTTGCCATTAAGAAAGCCCTCGGCACACGCGACTGGGAAGCCCTGTACCAGCAGCGGCCTACGCCAGACGGCGGCGCCATCTTCAAATCCGAGTGGCTGCGGTTCTGGCTCCCCAAAGACCTGCCGGAGCAGTTCGACCAGCTCCTTATCTCGTGGGATATGACGTTCAAGGACGGCGACGATACCGACTTTGTTGTGGGGCAGGTGTGGGGCCGCAAGGGGGCCGCCCGCTACCTCCTGGATCAGGTACGACGGCGTATGGGCTTTACGGATACGGTGGCCGCGTTCCGGGCGCTCGCCGCTAAATGGCCAGGAGCAACCCGTAAGCTGGTGGAGGATAAGGCCAACGGCCCGGCGGTCATCGACGCGCTGAAACATGCCGTGCCCGGTATCATCCCCGTGGAGCCGGACGGTAGCAAGACGGCTCGCGCCCATGCTGTGACTACGTTCTTCGAGGCCGGGAACATCCTGCTCCCGCACCCTGAGCATTGCCCGTGGGCACGGGAGTACGTCGCGGAACTGACGCAGTTCCCCGGTGCGCCCCACGACGACCAAGTGGACGCCACAACACAGGCGCTGCGTGATTTCGATACCAAGCGGCCCATGTGCATCAACCCCGCCATCCTCAATCAGCCACGTATGGGAAGGAGAATATAAATGAATGTAAAGAGTTAGAGTTCTGCCTCTTGACATCTTTCCTTCACAAAAGGGTTCTCGTTACCTTGTAGTCTTTCAATACGTCTGGCCCGCGTGCATTCCCACGCATCAACCGGATACATCTTGTCCCATGCGTCCATGAGCTGCGTCTGCTGGCGGCTCATGCGGTAGCGCGGGGCGTAGGCGTCGGCCATATACTTGTAGGTCCGGGCAATCTGTCCCCTCGCTCTGATAGGCGGCTCGGCCCTGCGGTCGGCGATCTTCATCCCGCAGCTTCCGAAGTCCGGCTCCTCGCCGGGCAGCATCTGGAAGTTGTAGTTCTGGCGCAGGGCGTTGACCGCGCCGATGGCCGGATAGAGGTTGTACATGTCGCTTTGCATGAGGCGGTATTCCCGGTTCACCCTTTCCGCGCACTTACGGCCCCTGAACGCCTTTCCCCTTTTATCCACGCACTGCGCGTCCCCCTCGCGCCACTCCGGGAAAGCCCGCCCGAAGTTTTCAGCCGGGACCACATGCTCCCACTCGATCTTTCCGGCTCGTTTCTCGTGCTTCGGGGCCGTGAAGCCTTCCGGCAGGGCGACGTCCTTCTTTTCGTCGAAGGCGGCCCCGCAGTAGAGCGTGATCCGGTGGTCATAATAGACCTGCCACTCCAGCGTCTTCTTGGCCTTGTTGAACGAGTCGTTCCAAACGTTGCCCGCGGCCTGCGCCCCGCTTGCCATGAACAATACCGCCAGCACAGCGGCGAGGACATGTTTGCCCATACGGATACCTCCCGAAGATGTCCGTATGGTATATAGATTTATCTATATAAAATAGTAAATAGTTGTCGCCGTAGCTAGGTGGGGGGCCGAACCGTCCATCTGAGCGCTACGGAACATCCGGGTATGAGGGAAAAAGAATAGCGTCTTCCATCACATGGCGATGAGGGCTGTGCCTTTTTTAAGTACCCCTTTCCCCGTACAAAAGCCCCGTCCGCGGATAAAACGGACGGGGCTTTCTCACTTCTTCAAATACCGGGAAGGAAACAGTATCGCCTCAATGAGCATGACCTTCTGGAAATTTCCTTCCGGGTCGTCCGTGCGATCGCATTCGGCGCGGACGGCTTCAAGCCGGATGGGGCGGGCTTGCCCGGCCATGCCTACGAAGTCGCGAGCGTGGATGTCGCAGATTTGCCAGATATGCATGGATTGCAGGTTGTCGGGCAGGAGTTCCGTTTCCGATGAGGTACAGGCGCCGCAGGGCGGTTCCAGCCCGTCGAGCGCCCATGTCTCCCGGCATTCGTCGCAGCTTGGCGCGTTGTCCGCTAGGCGTCCGCACCAGTCCCGGAGTTTTTTTCTTCCGCCGCCTTCACGAAAGAGAGTTCGCTGGACACGCAGGAATAGATGATCCCCATGAGGTTGGGGTTCACTTCCCACAGTTCCTTGATCATCTCCTTGGAAAAGGGGATGGGCGAGCCGTCCTCGAATTCCAGCCCTTCCCAGCCGGAGAGGGCGCGTTGCAGGTGCAGGATCTTGAAGCGGCGATCCATGAGTTCGGGGGTGCGTTTCTCGTTGCCGTTGAAGGTGCGGGACTTGACGCGCAGGGTATCCAGCTCGGTTTCGGTCAGGACACGGGCGTAAACGCCGGAATCGTCGGGAAAGCATTTGATGAAGGCGGTATCTTTGGCGGTGGCTTCGTTCACGAATTTCATGATGTTGATCCTCTGGTTGAAAGTTGAAGTGGTTCTTGGAGAATGGCCCCGCCGGAAAAGGAGACGGCGGGAGCCGGAGCTATTCGAGGATGATTTCCACGGCGTCTTCGAGTGCCACGCCGAGGATGTCGGAGGATTGCGAAAGGGTGACGGTCGCGGAATCGGCGTTGATGGCGGGCATCTTGTTCTTGATGCGGGGGCAGGCCACGACGACCTTGCGGCCTTCCTCGTTGCCGAATTCCGCGTCGAACCGGACTTCCTTGCCCTCGCTGCCTTCCCTGAGCCGTTTGGCGGCGTCGTTGCGCATGTAGTATTCAAAATCCACGCTGGAGGCCCTCATGGTGTCGATGGGCTGGCCGGGGAAGCGGTCGCCAAGCTCGTCGGTAAACTCCGTGGGTGTGGAGAACTTGATGGTGCAGGAGCGCATTTTCCCGGTTGTCCCGTCGATGCGGATAACGGAATCGGTATTCTCCATCTCCGCGCCGATGGCGGGGCCATAGGGCATCCACCACGTCACCACGTCGTCCACGGCCCATGCGCCGGAGATGCCGGGTGCGACGGTCAGCGTGTTCGTCCGTTCGTCCACCGCGGTCACGGCGTAGCCCTTGCCGGAATTGTCGTCCGACTTGGTGGTGTTCTGGATTTTCTGCCCCACGAAAAACATTTTCGCGTCCTCGACGGTGATGGAAGTCGCGGACGTCTGCGCCTCAGCCGCCACAGAGGAAGGCCCGGCGTTGAAGACCCGGCATCCGGTGAGCGTCCCGGTCAGCTCCACGGCCCCTTCCTTGGTGACGGAGATGCTGGCGTCCGTGACGTGGCAGCCCTGCACGGCTTGCAACGTCTTGTCGATGGCGATCCATGCGGAAACGTTGGGGCGGCACAGGGCTTGTACGAAGGCCCGGCTTTTCAGGGAGACGGCGGCACCGGACGCGCCGGACGCCGCCGTGGTGCCCTTGTACCCTCTGGTCAGTTCGGAGAGGAGCCATTTGCCGGGGCTGGCGGCGTCTTTCACAGCTTTGCGGTAACGGATCAATTCCTTGCCTGACGGGGTGCTGGTCACTTCGATGACGCCGCGCAGAGGGACATGGCCCGACGTCACGGTGACGACAAGCTGCGCGTCGCTGTCCGTGAGGGCGTCGGCAAGGGTTCCGGTGAAG
>OJJD01000174.1_pt1 | contig 56527 bp, 51 predicted proteins | sample 1596011 | NCBI WGS metagenome assembly OJJD01 (sample SAMEA4350113, study PRJEB24818) | metagenome | biome: human; feature: gut; material: faeces | place: Denmark | collected 2013-09 | reverse complement strand
GAGGCGCTCTACTGGCGCAAGTCGGGCGATAAGTCGAAGAAAAACTTTTGCCTGTATATGGCTAAACAAGAGCGCATGAATAAATGCGAGTTCCTGGCTAACCCTTCCGAACTTCCATTCTGAGGTGATTATGAGTGCCACATTTTATGAGCGTCTGGCATCCATTCAGGAACATCTGAATGCGCCAAAGAATCAGTACAACTCGTTCGGTAAATACAAATACCGCAGCTGCGAGGACATTCTCGAAGGAGTTAAGCCGCTACTGAAAGGGCTTTTCTTGTCGATTAGCGATGAAATCGTGCTGATTGGCGATCGGTATTACGTCAAGGCTACAGCGACCATCACAGACGGTGAAAATAATCACACAGCAACCGCTATGGCGCGAGAAGAAGAAAGCAAGAAAGGTATGGATGCCGCTCAGGTTACTGGTGCTACAAGCTCTTACGCTCGCAAATATTGCCTTAACGGATTGTTCGGCATTGATGACTCTAAAGATGCTGATACTGATGAGCACAAACATCAGCAAAATTCAGCGCCAGCTAAACAATCAAAACCATCCCCTACTCCTGAGCAGATTCTGAAGGAATTCACCGACGCTGCTGCACAAAAGACATCAGTCGATGAGCTTAAACAGGCTTTCGCTAAGGCGTGGAAAATGCTTGAAGGAACTGATGAGAGGCAGAAGGCGCAGGACGTATACATGATTCGTAAAGATGAACTTGAAGGAGTTATCGCTTAATGGCGCATTCAATAACAGTACGGTTAAACAAAGCAGCTCGTGAGTTTCAGGCGGGTGAAAACATCGGATTTAATATCCGCGCAGGCGTTCAGTATTACGATAGACAGAGCAAGCAAAAAGAATGGACAAACTACAGCGCCGCCGTTTTTGCAAAGCCCGGGGCGCAGGCTGACTACTATCGAAACGTTCTGGTTGAAGGTGGGATCGTTGAAATCACCGGAGAGAATATCAAGGTGGATGTTTACCAGGGGCAAAACGGTCAGTCTATAACTCTAGAACTGTTAAATGCTCGCATTGGATTTGCCACTTCAGGCAATAACCAGCAACCATCCAATAATCAGCCCTCTCAGCAATTCGACGACTCGATCCCGTTCTGATTTAACTCAACAAGGAATTAGCCATGTCATCACCTCTTCATGGGGAGGGATATCTGCGCCCACCAAAGCGATCCGGCACTAAAGAAGAGGTGCTGGCACGTTGCTTTGCAGCTATCGCTAATGACGATTTCCAGAAGCCGACCATGGAAGACAGGCTTCTGGAGTTGCACGAAAAGGAAGTCTGGTACGCCAACTTAGAAGCGTCATTCAGGCCGGGATGGATGGTAGTTGGACCTGTAGAGCCTGATTACGTTGATGACCGTATGCGTAAGTATCGTGGTCGTTACGGGGAGGTACGAAGTGACTGACTATACCGGCAGCAATACGCCAGCAGATCAGCGCGATTTATGGCGCACACCGCCTGCACTGTTCGCCGCGCTGGATGCTGAATTCTGCTTTCAACTTGACGCAGCCGCCGCACCGCACAATGCACTGTGCCGCAAGTTCATTACAGCCGAGCAGAACACGCTGGAAACGCCCTGGGCTGATTACCTGAGCATAACCGGCTACGTTTGGCTTAATCCGCCTTACAGCGACATAACTCCGTTTGTGAAGAAGGCCTCCGCCGAGAGCGCCAATCAGATCGGCACGGTAATGCTGGTACCGGCAGATACTTCGGTTGGCTGGTTCAAGGAAGCTATCCAGACCTCCAGCGAGGTTCGCTTCATCACCGCCGGGCGGCTGGCATTTATCAACCCAGTCACCGGTAAGCCAGTCAGCGGAAATAATAAAGGCAGCATGCTCATTATCTGGCGACCGTACCCGCGTACACACTGCCACTTCGCAACTGTGGACCGGGACGAGCTGATGGCTTTCGGGGTGAAACTTCTCGCCCGCAAGGAGGCTGCATGAAAATTTATATCGCCGGGCCAATGAGCGGATTAGTCGAATTTAACCGCCCCGCTTTCATGTTTACCGCGGCTAAGTTAACAGGACGAGGCCATACAGCGCTAAACCCGGCTATTCTTCCTGATGGTCTTTCACAGGCTGAATACATGGATATCTGCCTGGCAATGCTGCGATGTGCTGACGTTATCTACCTGCTTAAAGGTTGGGAGTCCTCACCCGTCGCAATAGCGGAGAAAGCGCTAGCAGAGAAACTGGAGTTGCAGGTCATCTACCAGGAAGAGGATCGAGCAGCATGACGCTAACCAAACGAATCACAAGGTCGCTAATGCGGCCTTTTTATTTTCTCGCGTTCACCTTCAACCGAATTAACCGACAGTTCATGGAGCATTGATTATGAGCAAGGTAACTATCGATTTACTCGTAATGGATGATGCTTGCGAGCCATATATCTGTGGAGTTCGCGGCGCTTGCACCATTAGTGATTTACAGGCTATTGAGAAGGAAATCATCGAAAACCGCGATGACCATCTACCAACTGATGGAACCTACGCCATTGAATGTAGTTGGTTCAAAGGGCAGTACGACGAATATGGTCGTTGTGAGATTGCGCCTGGATGGGAGTGGGAAATAGTTGAGTTTTCACCTTTTGACATTCCAGAGGAATCAATATGACCGCCGAACTAATCGATCAGGCCAGCGCTCTCGAAGAGATGATGCGCGACCATGCTATTCAGGCTCACAGACTCAACCACTCAGCAGTATCAGCAATGCACTGTGAAGATTGCGGCGAGGATATCCCAGAACTGCGCCGGGTTAAGGTACCGGGCTGCCAGCGCTGCGCCAGTTGCCAACAGGATAGTGAGCTTCGGCAGAAGCAAGGGAGGGGTTGATGGATTACAGCAAGATGAGCGATTTCGAGATAAACCGGCTTGTAGCGATTGCTGAAGGGCATAAATGCTATTACGGCGATGGCAGTTACACCAACGACGGAATCAATGTAACCGTAAAGGGTAACAGGCGCATTGGATGGTTCAACCCGTGCCGCGAAGGCGATACAGCCTGGCAAATTATTAGAGATAACGAGATAAACATTCTTTGGAATTGGAATGAAGAAGGGCTGCATGGTGCTACCGCATTACCACTCTATGAATATGAGCATGAAAATGTGCTACGTGCCGCGATGACCGTATTCCTAATGATGCAGGAGTCAAAAATTGTTCCAGCTAATTCAACGTGGTCAGATTTACGCTGACCAGCATGGTTGGCCCGTCATTATCCACTCCGTCACATCAGAAATAGTCCGCTACTGGCGACAGGGCCGGATCAACACCGCCTCAATCGACCGATTTAATTCAGATTTCGAGCCTTTAGACCATCGCGAGGCGGCACAGATACGCGCCGAACTTGAAACAGCAGAACACTTAAAACGCCTCCGCGCTATGCGGGCGGCATGAGGAGAGAGTATGTCAGCATACGATGAAATTATGGCAGCACTGGCCTTCTACTTCGGAGATGGAGAAGGACTAAATCCAAGCGATGAAAGCATCCGTGAAATAATCGGTCAAGAACATGATCCAATTGCGACGATTGCTACAGCTTTAGATGATTACCGCGCATAAAAACCATGACGCAACTGATAGCCAGCTCATAACTGGCTATTGGGTGCGAATGCACTGCCACGTTATCCCCCATTTGCCCTCCAGTGTGAGGGCATTCTTTTTGCCTGGCTTCCAGGTTCGATTTCCAAACCGGAGATGAAACCCATGCAACACCAATTACAGCCCGATTCACTGGTTGATCTGAAATTCATCATGGCAGATACTGGTTTCGGAAAGACCTTCATCTATGACCGAATCAAAGACGGCACCCTGCCAAAAAGCAAACTCATCCACGGCCGCGCCAGATGGCTATATAGTGAACACTGCGAGTTCAAACAAAAGCTCTTAAGCCGCCTCGATGGGTAAAATTGCGGGTAAAATAAAATACACTTCTGAAATTTCCCTTTCTATACAGTCCCCTGACATGCCAATTCGATGTATGCAGGGGACACCATGAATTCTTAGGCATCCAGTCAAAATCCTATCATTTACCAGTCAGTTCATCCCTTGGCCAGGCGGTAAAACGGCACATTCCTCACTGTTGCAGTAAGATTGTCGGACACCATTGTCTGCTTTGTCGCTATCCGCATCCCTGCTTTTCTCAGCCTCAACACATCAGCGGCAATACGCTGGCTGCCAAACCAGAAAAGCCCGTCCAGCGCAGTGACATCAAGGCCCGATTCCAGTGCCAGCTTCAGACGTTCACGCGGCGCTTTTACTGTTTTAGCAATCTGCTGATATGGCGCTTCGCTTGAACCTGCAGGACTAATGCGCCGGATACGATGTGACAGGCGGTACTGAAATTCATCCGGGATCCCGCCGAGACTCGCTTTCAGGCTGTAAACACATCCAAAGCGTTTGCCGTTAAAGATGACGTTTTTCTGACTAAGCTGCAGCTCTTCACGCACGCTGGCAATCAGTTGTGGAGTACGGAGTAATAACAGGCGGAAAGGCAGCTCAAAGCTGGTCACATAGTCCACATTCAATAAAGCAATACGAAGACGTTCTTGGGGCCCCGCCTTCATTTCCCGGCATTCAGCAATAACATCAGCCCACTGGCCGGTAAGACGGGAACACTCTGTCGCCTCAGTAAAACTGTATTTTTCAGCCTGATAATCAATACGCTCAGTCACACTGAATTCCCTTCTGGCCAGATCTCGGTATTGGTTGCTCACTTTACCAGCGACGACATCCCTGTGTCAGAAATCTTTTTCTAACCCACTGAAAGTACCTGACCAATGCTCCTTCCTATCCTCACCATGAGGATACGATAACTAACCGACCCGGTATGTTTTCCGGGTCGGTTAAACGGCGCCACGTCAGACAACAAAACGGTTAACCAGATCCTTCATGGTTGCCGACAGATTGTCCAGCCTCTGGCTGTCGCTCGCCGCCTGAGATACCAACGCCGCATTTTGCTGTGTAACCTGCTCCATCGGTCGCAATGCCAGGTTTATCTGGGTTACCCCTTGTGACTGCTCCGTCGCCACACGAGCGATATCCGCAATATATTGCTTCATACTGGTGGTATTATCCGCTGCGGCTTCCAGCGCGGTAGCAGATGCAGTAACCCGCTCAACACCCTCACTAATTTTGACCATATTCTGCGCGACCAACTCACGGATTTGGTTAGCCTCTTTGGCGCAACGCTGCGAAAGATTTCTCACTTCACTGGCTACGACAGCAAACCCCCTGCCCATCTCTCCTGCCCGAGCAGCTTCCACTGCCGCATTCAGCGCCAGTAAGTTAGTCTGAAACGAAATATCATCAATCGAGGTCACAATATTCGAGATTTTCTCACTGGAAGCGCGAATATCCCCCATGCTCTGGTTCGCCGCACTGGCAACGTTACTGGCCTGTCGGACCTCTTTTTCCAGTCTGATTGTCAGATGCTCCGCTTCGCGGGCATTATCCGCCGTTTGCGTAATCGCAGTTGATAGCTGCTCCATGCTGGCCACAGCTTCTACTATTGATGCAGCCTGTTCATCTGTACGTTGAGCCAGATCCTGATTTCCCGCCGTAATACTGCTACTGGCATCGGACAAAACCACGGAGCCTTGCTTAATCTCCTGTACGATATGCTGAATACTTTCCAGCATTGTGTTATAGGCACGATTAAGTGAGGAAAGCTCATCTTTGCCCGGGGTCGCCAGACGTTGAGTCAGATCGCCATTCATACCCGCAATCTTGCGTAGCGTGTCACTAAACTGACGGTGCATATTAATTGCGATGGCCCCAGCGAACGTCAATGATGCCAGGAGCGCTAACAGGCTAACAGCCATATATATTTGCCAGTTTTTTCGTGCATCCTGCGCGAGTTTTTCTGCATTCGCCAACAGACGATTCGCCGTCACATTTTCTATCTGCCGCATCACTTCAATACGCTGGGTTTGTACTTTAAACCAGGTAGTAGGATCGACACCAAATCCACCGTTGGCGGCATGGCTAAACGCGGTTTCACGAAATGCGAGGGCTTTTGACGCTTCTGCTGACTGTAAGCGGCTTTTCAACATGGCTGCCTGTTCCGGTGAACTCAGGCGTAACGATTCTGCCAACCAAACGTTCTGTTTACTGACGACATCACTGAGCTGATGTAACTGTCCGTAGGCGAAATGGCCGGAGGAAAAGATATTTGACAGCAGAGCTCGTTCAATACCCGCCTGTTCTTTTAAATTCAGCAGGTTGTAGTAGGCGGCGAATGCGTTTGCCATCTCGCCAGAATCCGTCAACTGCCCCAATCTACCCACAAAATTCAGCACATCAGCAATGACGTTGGTATAAAACTTAACAACATCTGAAGCCGGAAGCCCTAATTGCGTGACGTTCTCCCGTATAGTGGAGAGAGAAAGAATGTTTTTCTTAAACGTGGCGACAGAGGTGGCGACATCCCCTTCCGGTAATGCAGTATCGGACAGTGACCGCACAAATACCTCGATCTCGCGATCGGTCAAAGCCCGCTGTGCATTTAACTCATCTTTGAACGTCTTCCCTGCAGCCCCCAGAAACCCAACACTCATACCGCGTTCTTTTTGCAATTCATGCACTACATTTCCGGCACTGTGTGCGAGCGCTGTCAGTTGGGCAATATTCTCCATCTGCCGTTCTGTCTCAATGCGCGTTAATATTCCTGAACCAGCAAACCAACATAACGCCAGTAATAATGGTTGTAGCGCAATTATTAACTTCATTTTCATCGGCATTCGATAAACCCACCACATGCCACTTCCCTCCATTATCCATATTTTCACCATGGTTATCGGCGTAAAGAAGCGGCTCTTTAAATTTGAACAATGGGCAACTGTTTGTTTTTTAGATTAAATTTTTGCCAGTATAACTCTATTTAATTACTTCAATTAGAATAAAACTCTAAATAATTAACACATGCGAATCTATACTCCATTTCATTAACTTATTTGGCATATTATTTTTTATTAAAGAATCAGGTAATCATCAACTGATTCAGAAAGGGAGAGAGATACAGGACAGTGACAGCAGCCCGAGATAACAGCCATGGCGCGGCCGTCATTCTGGCGTCCCGCCGAACGTTAAGGTTATAATCCTTGCAACGATTTTTTGGATTAGAAGCGACAATGACAAAACTTACCCTACAAGAACAGATGCTTAAAGCAGGTCTGGTCAGCAGCAAAAAAATGGCGAAAGTGCAGAGAACGGCGAAAAAATCGCGCGTTCAGGCTCGTGAAGCCAGAGAAGCGGTTGAAGAAAATAAAAAAGCACAGGTCGAGCGTGATAAGCAGCTCAGCGAACAGCAGAAGCAGGCCGCATTGTCTAAAGAATACAAAGCGCAGATCAAGCAACTGATTGAAATGAACAAAATCACCATTTCCCGTGGCGATATTGGTTACAACTTTACTGACAATAACCTGATCAAAAAAGTTTATGTTGATAAGGTAACCCAGTCTCAGTTGATCAAGGGCCGTCTGGCCATTGCCCGCCTGACGGCTGAAAGCAGCAGCGAGAGCGAATACGCCATTATCCCGGCTGTTGTCGCCGACAAGATTGCCCAGCGCGATGCAAGCTATATTGTTCTAAATTGCGAACTGAGCCAGGAATCGAAGGACGAAGACGATCCGTATGCTGATTTTGTCATTCCTGACGATTTGATGTGGTAAGAAAAACACCCCGATAATCACCCAGAGTTTCGTCGCGTATTTCGGTGAACGCTAGTGCCACCACCGAAATACCGTCACCCGCTCTTCTTCCCCACATGCCATCTGCTAAAACTTATAGTGTTCCTTGCTCAGTCCGTATTTTCTCATGCGCAAATACAGTTTCTTACGCGGAATTTGTAAATACTCCGCCACTTCATTAATGCGTCCCTGATGAATATTGAGCGCTTCGGTAATGATCTGTCGCTCGTACTCGTCGACCCGACGATCGAGCGGTGTCGGTTCGGGCAAATGCAGTTGCGGATTCGCGGTTTCAGCCAGTGGCAGTAGCCCAACAGCAAAAAGCTCGGCGGCATTGGCCAGTTCCCGGACATTGCTTAACCACACGCGACGCCGCATGCCTTTCAGTAAATCCACTTCAACTTCAGGCACCGGATGGTTCAGACGCAGACAGGCTTTGTGCAGATAATGACGAAACAGCGGCTCAATATCATCCGGGCGCTGAGACAACGGCTGGCAACCAATTTGCGTCATCGCGAAACAGTAATATAGTTCAGCCACAATCTGGTTGGTTGCCGCCAGTTCTACCAACGAAGTGGCGCCAATGCCAATTAAGCGAAACGGACGCCGCTCCTGACTTTGCAAATGCACCAGCTGGTGCTGCTGTTCGCGCGTCAGGCACTCAATATGGCTCAGGACCAGCGTTCCCCCTTGCGCCTGGGCAATAAGGTCATTGAGTTGCCCCGCATTCTCTAACGTCAACTCCCCACGAATAAACGGTCCTTCAGCGCTGCGCCCAAGCTGATGCAAATAACGGGCACCGGTCATACGTCCGGTTCCCGGCTCGCCATAAAACCAGACGGCAATATCCGTTTCAGCCAGTTGCCGTAAGCGCTGGCGGTACTGATTAACCCAGTCACTGTAGCCGACCAGTTCAACCTGGAGCTTTTGCTGGCAATAGTGACGACGTGCAATCACAGATTTTCTCTGACGCAACGCGTCCTCTACCAACACCAGCAGTTTGCCTGGATCAACCGGTTTTTGCAGAAAATCCCACGCACCTTTCTTCACCGCGTCCACCGCCATAGGGACATCGCCATGTCCGGTGATCAACAGGATCGGAAGCTGATTGTCATCCTGATGAAACAACGTCATCAGGTCAATTCCATTACAGCCAGGCATACACACGTCGCTCAGGACAATCCCTGGCCAGTCGGCCTGCAACCAATTTCGGGCATCAAAAGGGTTACTGCATGCGAATACATGATATCCCTCCTGTTCAAGCAACAAGGTGTAAGCGTCAAGAACATCGGCATCATCATCAATAAGCAGAACAGAATATTCATCACTCAACATCGTTTACATCCGTCAGATTAAATTGCAGAACGACGCAGGCATTGCGCCCCGGGGTCGACGCCAGGCGCAGTTCGCCGTTCATTTGCATCATTAACGATACACAAATCGATAAGCCAATACCGAGGCCAACATCCTTACTGGTGGTAAACGGTTCTAACAGTGATGGTAATAATGCCCCAGGCCAGCCGGGACCGTTATCGCTGATAAATACGCACAACCGGCTGCCTTCGGTCTGCCAGTGAACCTCTATTTTCGCCGCAACCGGACAGGCATCCAGCGCATTTGCCAGGACGTTTACCAGCACCTGCTGAATACGCACTTCATCACCAACCACCCACACGCCCCGGTCTGGGAGCGTCAGCGTACCCTGCTGTGGCTTGTGTCGCATGGCCAACAGTTCCCAGGCAGCGTTGAACGTTTGTCGTAGATCGACCGGATGCAGAGGCGTGCCAGGCTCGGCCCGGCGCGCAAACTGACGCAGTGAACGGATAATGGCATCGATGCGAGTAATCAGCCCCTCCGCTTTGGTTAATGTGCTTCTGGCCTGAGCGGGTTGCCCCTGTTCGATTGCTCTCCCCGCCGTAAACAGGTACATCGACAGCGCATTCAGCGGTTGATTAATCTCGTGCGCCAGCGTGGTCATAGTCTGGCCGACCACAGCCAGTTTTGCCGTCTGGATCAGCTCATCCTGCGTTGCGCGAAGATCGGATTCAATCTCCTTGCGCTCGGTCACTTCCTGTTCCAGCTGATTTTTTTGCGCGCTCAATTGCCCCAGAGTATGGCGTAGCAAGCCTGCGATACGCCCCAGTTCATCGCGTCCATACACCGGGATAGAGGCATCCGTTCTGCCAAGACCAATTTGCACTACGGCCTGGTTGAGCGCAGTAAAACGCTTCACCAGACGCGAGCGAATGAAGTAGTGGTTAAGCCCCCAGGCGAGAAGTAGCGCCAGCAACGTCGCCAGCAGGATAAGCCCACCGCTGACGCGAACAATTTGTTCCAGCCGCTGGTTAAACGTCTGCATTTGCTGATGGCTACTCCCCAGTTGCGCTTCCAGCAGTGTTCGAAAGCGCCCAAGCGTGGCCTCTCTGGCATGGCTGGCATCAACCAGCGCTTTTTGCGCTGCGACATAATCGCGCATCGTATCGGGCATTTTATTTTTCATCATCCCGATTTCCAGCAGCTCATCAATAGTTTGTCGCAGTGTGATAGTGCTGGGCCAGTCATCGAGGGTACGAATATTTTCATCCGCCGTTTTCTTCAGATTTTCCAGGTAGCGGATGTGATTCTCCACCAGCATGCCATCGTCGCTACCCGATTTCAGTTCATTGAGCCTGTCGCGTAAATCATCAACGATCTGGTTTTCAATTCTTGCCAGGGTGTAGACCTGCTGCTGCTCGTTTTGCACCTCTCGGGCACGTTTGAGATACAGCGCCGCATCACCATTTTTGGCCTCGATTTGATCCAGCAACGTCCCCTGCTGCCATGTAAAATCCTGCACCAGTGAATTCAGCTCAGTAGTAAAATCATCATGTAGCCAATCAATGCGCGCGGAAAGTTCGCTCACTTTTTCGCGTACAAGGAACATGTTGTAGAGCACCCGGTCCAGTTCCGCCATCAGCGCCCGGCTGTCCTGCAAAATCACCGCCAGTTGCTGCTGCTCTGCTGATTGCAACCCCCTGCTCAGCACTTCGATTTTATCCAGATGCGAGATTATCTGATTGCGCAGTTGCAGCCTTACCGTCGTATTGGGAGCCAGCAGGAATTCATTTAGCTGGTCCACAACCAGGTTAAGATTTCCTTCAATCAAGAAAGCGGAATGCACGCGCGGGAAGTAATCATCAAGCGAATAGCGTATCTGCGAGCTCTGCTCATGCCAGGAGTACAAACTGACGCAGCTTACGCTCAACGTCAGTAATGCTCCCGTTAGAAAGGCTCCCCGCAGGCTGCTGCTGATGCTGAGTTGGCGAAGGCGTTGCAGTATCGATCCACCTTTCATTTTAATTCTTCCAGTTTTGATATCGCCTGACGCTGATTTTTAAGAAACCAGAGCTGCCACTCCATCATCTGCTGTTCGGCAACGCTTTTATTATCAAACTGCGCAAGCCAGGCTTCATCTTCACTACTTTTGGCATCTATCGGAACGCTGGTCAGTAAGGCTCTGATTTCGGGTAGCGGGCGTTTCAGGCGCGCTTCCGCACTGTATAGCGCCCGCCATGCATCCTTCAGTTGCGCAAGACGAAAACTGATGGCGGTATCAAACATCCGCTGCACTAACTGTTGCCGCTTAAGGATCAGCCGATAATTAAGCGGAGGCTGGTTCATTAAAATAGCCTGCTGAGCAGCGCGGGGATTATCAGATGCGAGCTGCGTTACCGGATATTTTCCCGTATTCGCATCAGCAAGGATCCGCTGTCCCTCAGGGCTTAACAAATAGCGGATAAAACGACGCGCTTCATTGGGGTGCTGGCTGTTCTTGAGAACAGCCACATAGGTTGGCGATACCGCCGAGCGTGGAAAATAGGTAAAAGCCAGGTGAGGATCGTTAAGCAACAGGTTGGCATAGTTATCAATGACCGGCCCCGCCACGCCCAGGCCACTCTTAATTTTGTCGGCTACGCCAAAACTGCGTGATGAAATCGTCACCAGATTTCCAGCACTCGCCAGCAGCGTCGCCCACCCCGCTTCCCACCCTTTTTGCTGTAGCAATGACTCAACCATCAGATGGTTGGTATCCGAACGCGATGGGCTACTCATCAACAGCGCGTTCTGATATTTGGGCAGCGTTAAGTCCCCCCAGTCGGCAGGAGGCGACAGATGTCGTGCCGCCAGCGCAGAACGATTAATCAACAGACCAAAACCAGATATCGCCACTGCCACGGAGGTCGAACGGATAGAGTCTGGCACCAGCCGCTGGCTTTCCGGCAACGCATTGTCGAAGGGCGCCAACTTCTGATGTTCCTGCAGATGCTGCAACAGCATAGGGGATGAGGTCAAAATCAGATCAACATTTTCCGCATTCGCGGTATCCAGCAGTTGCTCCAACGAACTGCTGGTCCGGTTTAACGTGCGAATCATCACCGACCCCGGTTCAGTCTGCCAACGCTGAATAATCCAGGCCGTTGCCCCCGGTGAAAAGGTTGTCGCCATTACCAGCTCTTTACCCTGCGCCTGGCAACTCACCGACAATGACATAAAACAGAGCGAGATCGCCCAACAACGCCCCCGGCCCAAAAGTCTGTTTGTGATCCTGTTCATAAATACCAACATGTGCAAAAAATAATATTGAGACAAAACTTACCCGTTTATCACCGACTGGGGGAAGAATAAGGTTATTCGTAGAATAACCAAACGGAAAGTGACGACATCGGTGAAGAATACCCGAAAACGCAGTCTGGATTTGTTAATATCCGCACACGCCGATGATAAAAGCATCCGTAAAAGAATAGAATTGAAAATCCATTATTTAAAAAGAGTCAAAATCAGCCACGCAATCCACAAATTGTGTCAATAGTGACTCATTTCATCAACTTGAGTTTCTCTGCCGTCTATTTCACTCTTCACTGCGAAAAATCCTGATATTCACATCAATATAAATTTAGGTGATGATATGTTATCCATATTTAAGGCAGGGCCAGCGGCAAATAAAGTCCCGGCGGAGAAAGTCCAGGAAACTTATGGCCGATACCGCATTCAGGCATTACTCAGTGTATTTCTTGGCTATCTCGCATACTATATTGTGCGCAATAACTTCACGCTCTCAACACCGTACCTGAAAGAACATCTGGATCTCAGTGCCACGCAAATTGGTCTACTCAGCAGTTGTATGCTTATTGCCTATGGGATCAGTAAAGGCATTATGAGTAGTCTGGCAGACAAAGCCAGCCCTAAGGTCTTTATGGCATGCGGCCTGGTTCTGTGCGCCATCGTAAACGTCGGTTTAGGATTCAGTACCGGATTCTGGATTTTTGCCGCTCTGGTCGTTTTCAATGGCTTGTTCCAGGGAATGGGCGTTGGTCCTTCATTTATTACCATTGCCAACTGGTTTCCGCGTAAAGAACGTGGACGCGTCGGCGCATTCTGGAATATTTCTCACAACGTTGGCGGTGGTATTGTCGCTCCGATTGTTGGTGCCGCCTTTGCCATTTTAGGGAGCGAGCACTGGCAAAGCGCCAGCTATATTGTCCCGGCCGGTGTTGCCGTACTGTTTGCTTTTATTGTGCTGATGCTGGGGAAAGGTTCACCGCGCCAGGAAGGCTTACCGGCTCTGGAACAAATGATGCCGGAAGAAAAAGTAGTATTAAATTCCCGACACGCTGTCCAGGCACCAGAAAATATGAGTGCCTTCCAGATTTTCTGCACCTATGTGCTGCGTAATAAGAATGCCTGGTATGTTTCACTGGTAGATGTCTTCGTCTATATGGTGCGTTTTGGCATGATTAGTTGGTTGCCTATTTATCTGTTAACCGAAAAACATTTCTCGAAAGAGCAAATGAGCATCGCTTTTCTGTTTTTTGAATGGGCGGCAATCCCTTCCACATTACTGGCGGGCTGGCTTACCGATAAACTGTTTAAAGGCCGTCGCATGCCGCTGGCCATGATTTGTATGGCGCTGATTTTCGTCTGTTTGATCGGCTACTGGAAAAGTGAATCCCTGCTGATGGTCACTATTTTTGCCGCCATTGTGGGTTGCCTGATCTATGTTCCACAGTTCCTCGCTTCTGTTCAGACGATGGAAATCGTTCCCAGCTTCGCAGTAGGTTCTGCAGTAGGACTGCGCGGATTTATGAGCTACATTTTTGGCGCATCGCTGGGCACCAGTCTGTTTGGCGTAATGGTCGACAAAATGGGGTGGCACGGCGGCTTCTATCTGCTGATGGGGGGTATTGTTTGCTGCATCCTGTTCTGCTACCTCTCTCATCGCGGTGCGCTGGAACTTGAACAACAGCGAAAAAATGCTCAACAAGAAGAAGCATCACTCCAGTTGGCGGATGCCCGGTAATTCATTTCGGTCTCACAAAAAAGTGCCAGCGATGCTGGCACTTCAATAAACTCAGACAAATAATAAATAACTTAAGGTGATAATTTATTGCTAAACGTAACATTCCAAATTATTGCTTACCGTCTGCGACCATAAAGCGAATGATCAAACCACATGCCGGGGCAAGAAACAGGAATAATCCGGTTACCATTTCGTTGCCATTGGTCAGCCGCATAGTAAAAACGTAAATTAATGCCGTAAGGATGGCCATGCCGAGAAAAGCGCTAATTGATGCCGCAGCGCCTATAACCTGCCAGATATAGCAACTGACGCACAGAATGCTCAGTATGAGAAAGATCCAGAAATAGAGCATAGCGATACCTCCTGTCTGCCGTAAACTTAACGTAAGTCCTTACACTCCCTTAACTTTATATTCTAAGACAATTCCTATCCGCATGCAATTTGAGCAACATTTTATTCACAAAGATCATTCGACCGCTTACTATTACACTGTTTCTCCGTCGTTTATTTAATCATCATAAAAACAACGAATTATATATAGGCGAAATTTTGCCCTTAATCGCCCTAAAAACATTTACGAATCTTGAGTAATTATTTCTGGCTGACATTAATTTTCGGGTGTACATTGTGCGTCCGATCATTCATGCCCCCTCGTGGTTTTGTCCTGACTCAGTTTTACACTCTTTACAGGAACCAATGTCGTTCATGGCGGCCTAAAGATCAGTGCAGAGTGTAAAGCGACAGGCAAAGAATCTTCGCGATACATCTATTTCGTATCAACAACAGGTGCTTATGTTCCCCCAAAGTAAATTTTCACGCGCGTTTTTGCATCCGCGCTACTGGCTCACATGGTTTGGTGTTGGTGTGCTCTGGTTGCTGGTACAGCTTCCCTATCCCGTATTGTGTTTTCTTGGTACCCGTACAGGAACGCTGGCTCGTCCATTTTTAAAACGCCGTGAATCTATTGCACGTAAAAATCTCGAACTCTGTTTCCCAAATCTGTCGCAGGAAGAAAGAGACAAACTGGTCGATGAGAATTTCCGTTCGCTCGGCATGGGGCTGCTTGAAACAGGTATGGCCTGGTTCTGGCCGGACCGTCGGGTGCGTAAATGGTTTGATGTAGAAGGGCTGGACAACCTGAAGCGCGCTCAGATGCAAAACCGTGGCGTGATGGTCGTTGGCGTACACTTTATGTCGCTCGAGTTGGGTGGTCGCGTAATGGGGCTTTGCCAGCCAATGATGGCAACCTATCGCCCGCACAATAATAAGTTGATGGAGTGGATCCAAACCCGCGGTCGTATGCGCTCCAACAAGGCGATGATCGGCAGAAATAATCTGCGTGGTATTGTCGGTGCCCTGAAAAAAGGCGAGGCAGTGTGGTTTGCCCCCGATCAGGACTATGGTCGTAAAGGGAGTTCATTCGCCCCCTTCTTCGCAGTCAAAGACGTGGCGACCACCAACGGTACCTACGTACTGTCACGATTATCGGGCGCAGCAATGCTGACCGTAACCATGGTGAGAAAAGCGGATAACACCGGTTACCGCCTGTTCATCACCCCGGAAATGGAAGGTTACCCGGCAGATGAAAGCCAGGCTGCGGCGTATATGAACAAAATTATCGAAAAAGAGATCATGCGTGCACCCGAGCAGTATCTCTGGATCCACCGTCGCTTCAAAACTCGCCCGATGGGTGAAGCTTCGTTGTATATCTAAAAAGAAAGGCCGTAAGGCCTTTCTTTTTTTCTACGGTTGAATTACTTAACGCCCCATTTGCTGTGCAGTTCAGCCATTCGCTCGCTGTAGTTGCGGGCGATGCAGGCTGATTTATCCTGTTCCTTCCAACACTCGTTACGCCCTTTCACCCAACCGCGCTGCTCTGCTTTCAGCGTCGGGTTATTGCTCGATTTAACCAGCGCCTGCTTGTAGGCCCCGTTTAAGGCTAAATCCATTTCTGAGAGCGAAGGACTCTGACAGATAATCTCTTCAATACTGCCTTTTGCAACCGCAGCGCAGGAAAAAGAGGGTCCAGTGCTGGTCGATTTTTTGGCCCCAGAAAAGTCAATATTATCTTCAGGCAGGCATACCCCGTGCTTTCGATTCGGCCCACTCCAGGAAACGTCCGGATTTCCGTCATCTTTACGAGAAATAGAAACCGTATTGTTCCCGCTTTTGGCTTCCCAGTAATTTTCATTGAAGGCCTTCACCGTCGCCTTCGAGCCATCAATCCAAACATTGCCTTTACCATCACTATTCACCCCACCAATACTTGCGCAGCTGAAATTAAACGCCAACGGTGAGGCCGCCATCGACGTCAATGGCGTAAAAACGAGTGCTAACATCATTAATCTGGTCATTTTTAACCTTTTCATTATCTCATTCCGCGAAAAATTAACCGCATTAACATCATGGCGATATGAGAATTCTCCGAGTAACCATTCCGTCGCTCAATAACAATTTATTACCGGCAGAAATTAAACTGTCGCCGAATCACGACAGTTGTAAGTTATTAAAATTAAATAAAAAAATGCCTCTTGTCTCTCCTCATTTTTAGGCGTACATTAGCGCCGTCTGGAGCATTAAAGCTCAGAATTCTGAGGTGATGCAGCCAAGCAAATGAGGGGTATTCTCCCTTTCGTTCGCGAGTGCATCAGCTCTCTGTCAGGTAAGCATATGTTCATTTAGACGTACCCCAGGTACGCGGAGAGATGAAAAGTGAAATATTTCTTTATGGGCATTTCTTTTATGGTCATCGTTTGGGCCGGTACTTTCGCCCTGATGATCTAAATTAAAAGACGCAGCAAAAAAACAGGAGCCATCAGGCTCCTGTTTTGCATTTTGGGGAATCATTCTGTCAGTCGGTACTTTCAGAAGCCGATTTTGCACTGGTCGGTAACAGGCCATCTGCGCGAAACATCGCCTTGATGCCGCGAATAGCCTGACGGGTACGGTCACGGTTTTCAATCAACGCAAATCGCACATGCGTATCACCATAATCACCAAACCCAATCCCTGGCGAAACGCATACCTTCGCTTCGTTCAGTAGCTTCTTGGCAAACTCAAGTGACCCCATCCCGGCGTATTGCTCTGGAATTTTCGCCCAAACGTACATTGAGGCCTTTGGCATCTCGACCATCCAGCCTGCTTCATGCAGTCCTTTGACCAGCACATCACGACGACGTTTATATTGCTCAGCGATATCCCGCACACATTGCTGATCGCCTTCCAGCGCGGCAATTGCCGCAACCTGCAGTGGCGTAAAGGTCCCGTAATCGTGATAGCTCTTGATTCGCGCCAGCGCGTTCACCAGCGTTTTGTTGCCCACCATAAACCCGATACGCCATCCCGCCATGTTGTAGCTTTTCGACAGGGTGAAAAATTCAACAGCGACGTCGCGAGCGCCGGGTACCTGCATAATCGATGGTGCCTTCCAGCCGTCATAAACAATATCAGCGTAGGCCAGGTCGTGAACCACCAGCACGTCATAGCGTTTAGCCAGGGCCACCACTTTCTCAAAGAATTCCAGCTCGACGCACTGCGCGGTCGGGTTGGATGGGAAACCTAAGATCATCATCTTCGGCTTCGGGTAACTTTCGCGTATTGCGCGTTCCAGCTCATTAAAGAAGTCGACACCCTCAACCAGCGGCACTGAACGCACCTGCGCGCCGGCAATCACCGCGCCATAGATATGGATGGGATAACTTGGGTTGGGCACGAGGACCGTATCACCGTGATCGAGCGTAGCCAGCATCAGGTGCGCCAGCCCCTCTTTGGAACCGATGGTCACAATGGCTTCGGATTCAGGATCGATCTCAACGTCATAGCGTTCCTGGTACCAGCGGGAAATCGCCCGACGCAAACGCGGAATGCCGCGTGAGGTGGAATAACCGTGAGTATCCGGGCGCTGCGCCACGGTACACAGTTTTTCAACAATGTGAGGAGGCGTGGCCCCATCCGGGTTCCCCATACTGAAATCGATAATATCTTCGCCGCGCCGACGCGCAGCCATCTTCAGTTCAGCGGTGATGTTAAAAACGTACGGGGGAAGGCGATCAATACGCGTAAAGCGACGTTCAGGGCGGGAGTCAGCCATAATATCCTCAGATTAACGTTAGCGCCCGGACCGTCCGAGCGACGCTGCCACGATGGTGGCACGTTTAGAAAATAGCCTGAATAATTTCCTTCTGTCGAGAGGCAAAACAAAATATTTTTTCCTGACGAAAAAGAGGAACAGCTGAGTAAAATGAGGAAATATTCATTTTCACAACTCGCTTAAAATTACCATCATTTAACATTTTGTTGTTAAATACATTACCTTGAACGCAGCACTCACAGGACAGGCATTGTAAATACAACAATCATGCAACAATCCCCTTTTAATGTTATGGTTTTTCCCCATTAGCTCTGAACTGCGGGGGTGCTGGTCATCCTGCCTCAGGTTACCTATCATAGTGGTTTAACCCTTGCGCAAGAGTCACCCGTGCACGAAATATTCAATATGCTGCTGGCGGTATTTGACCGGGCAGCACTGATGCTGTTCTGTCTGTTTTTCCTGATTCGTATCCGCCTGTTTCGCGAACTGTTGCACAAGTCAGCCCACTCCCCAAAAGAGCTGCTCGCAGTTACCGCGATTTTCTCCATGTTTGCCCTGTTCAGTACCTGGTCAGGCGTACCGGTAGAAGGTTCTCTGGTCAATGTGCGTATTATCGCGGTCATGTCAGGAGGGATCCTGTTCGGTCCATGGGTTGGCATTATTACAGGGCTGATCGCAGGCACCCACCGTTACCTGATCGATATTGGCGGCGTAACTGCCCTACCCTGCTTTATTACCAGCATTCTGGCTGGCTGCATTGCCGGGTGGATCAACCGAAAGATCCCCAAAGCACAGCACTGGCGCGCGGGTATTTTAGGCGGAATGCTGTGCGAATCACTGACCATGATCCTCGTCGTCGCCTGGGCACCCACCACCGAACTGGGGCTGGATATTGTCTCAAAAATCGGTATCCCGATGATCCTCGGCAGCGTCTGTATTGGTTTTATCGTGATGCTGGTACAAAGCGTTGAAGGTGAGAAAGAAGCCAGCGCTGCAAAACAGGCCAAGCTGGCGCTGGATATCGCCAACAAAACGCTGCCGCTCTTTCGTCAGGTCAACAGCGAGTCGTTACGTCAGGTGTGCGAAATTATTCGCCACGATATCCACGCTGACGCGGTTGCCATCACCAATACTCAGCACGTTCTGGCCTATGTTGGCGTTGGAGAGATCAACTACCGCGATAACGATGACTTCGTCAGCCCCACCACGCAGGAAGCCATAAATCACGGTAAAATCATCATAAAAAACAATGATGAAGCGCATCGCACCCCGGAAATTCACTCCATGCTGGTGATCCCGCTTTGGGAGAAAGGCGTCGTGACCGGCACGCTGAAGATCTACTACTGTCACGCTCATCAAATCACTTCCTCGTTACAGGAAATGGCGATCGGTCTGTCGCAAATCATCTCCACCCAGCTTGAAGTCTCCCGCGCAGAGCAACTACGAGAAATGGCAAATAAGGCAGAGCTACGCGCGCTGCAAAGCAAAATAAATCCCCATTTTCTGTTTAATGCCCTGAACGCGATTTCATCGTCGGTGCGGCTTAACCCGGACACCGCACGTCAGCTCATTTTTAATTTGTCGCGCTATCTTCGCTATAATATTGAATTAAAAGACGATGAGCAGATCGACATCAAGAAAGAGCTGTATCAAATCAAGGATTACATCACCATCGAACAGGCCCGCTTTGGCGACAAGCTGACTGTTATTTATGATATCGATGAAGAGGTAAGCTGTTTTATTCCCAGCCTGCTGATTCAGCCGTTGGTCGAGAATGCTATCGTCCATGGGATCCAGCCCTGCAAAGGGAAAGGTGTGGTCACCATCAGCGTTGCGGAGTGCGGCAACCGGGTACGGATTGCCGTACGAGATACGGGTCATGGTATCGACCCAAAAGTGATTGAACGGGTCGAGTCCAATGAAATGCCGGGCAATAAAATTGGTCTGTTGAATGTGCACCATCGCGTTAAGCTGCTCTACGGTGAGGGATTACATATCCGCCGTCTGGAGCCAGGCACAGAGATTGCCTTTTATGTACCTAATGTGCACTCGCCCGCAGCCGCGCCAACTACATTATTGCTTTAACCAGGAGTGAAGTCGTGAAAGTCATCATTGTTGAAGATGAATTCCTGGCCCAACAGGAACTGAGCTGGCTGATAAAAGAGCACAGCCAGATGGAGATTGTCGGCACGTTTGACGATGGTCTGGACGTGCTGAAATATCTCCAGCACAACCGCGTTGACGCCATTTTTCTGGATATTAATATTCCCTCGCTGGACGGCGTATTGCTGGCACAAAATATCAGCCAGTTCGCACATAAACCCTTTATTGTGTTTATTACCGCGTGGAAAGAGCATGCTGTTGAAGCCTTCGAACTGGAAGCTTTTGACTACATTCTGAAGCCGTACCAAGAATCACGCATTGTTAGCATGCTGCAAAAGCTGGAAGCCGCCTGGCAGCAACAGCAAACGGGAACGTCCCCTGTAAGTCCGGTGGCCCGCGAAAACGATACGATCAACCTGATCAAAGATGAGCGGATCATCGTGACCCCAATCAACGACATCTACTACGCTGAAGCGCATGAAAAGATGACGTTCGTCTATACGCGACGAGAATCATACGTCATGCCGATGAACATCAGCGAATTTTGCAGCAAGCTGCCGGCTTCGCATTTCTTCCGCTGCCACCGCTCGTTCTGCGTAAATCTGAATAAAATCCGCGAGATCGAACCCTGGTTTAACAACACTTATATTTTGCGTTTAAAGGATCTGGAATTTGAAATCCCGGTTAGTCGGAGTAAAGTGAAAGAGTTCAGACAGTTAATGCACTTATAGCGCAGAGAAAGAACGATGAAAGAGCCAGGCCTACCCGCAGACCAACAGTTTTTCGCCGATCTGTTCAGCGGCCTGGTGTTAAACCCGCAGCGCCTGGGGCGCGTGTGGTTCGCAACCCAGCCAACCACGCTACCGACCGGTAGTTTATGTATTGACCTCCCGCGCCTCGATATCGTGCTACGTGGGGAATACAGCAACCGGCTGGAAAAACAGCAGCATAGTCTGGCGGAAGGCGACATGCTGTTTATCCCGGCGAAAGCGGCGAATCTGCCCGGCAGCGATAAACCTGTGATGCTGCTTAGCCTGGTGTTTTCCCCGGCATGGCTGGGACTCTCTTTTTACGATAACCGAACCGCATCGCTGTTACGTCCAGTTCGCCGTATTGAGCTACCGCATCCGCAACGTGGCGAAGGCGAGGCGATGCTCACTGCATTAACCCATTTAAGCCGCTCTCCTCAGGCCCAGGATATTATTCAGCCGCTGGTGCTTAGCCTGCTGCATCTGTGTCGTAGTGTGGTCAATACCCGCCCTGACGCAGAGCGTCCGCGCGCTGAATTTCTCTATCACAGTATGTGTAATTGGGTACAGGATAACTATGCTCAACCGCTGACCCGGGAAAGCGTGGCGCTTTTTTTTAATATCACACCCAATCACCTGTCAAAAGTGTTTGCCCAGCACGGTACCATGGGGTTCGTCGAGTATCTGCGGTGGGTCAGAATGGCGAAGGCACGCATCATCTTACAGAAATACCATCTGTCGATTAGCGAAGTCGCACAACGGTGTGGATATCAGGACAGTGATTATTTCTGCCGCCTGTTCCGACGTCAGTTTGGCCTGACGCCCGGAGAGTACGGCGCACGCTTTCAGTCGGCGCGTTAAGTGAGACAACACCAACACTGTTAGTAATATCCGTTTGCCTCGTTGTAAAATAGCGGCCTTTAGCCAAATCCTACTGGCTTACTCGATAAAGTGAATATGCGATGAAAAACAGACGTGCACTCTCCCTGATGTGTTTTCAAATGCTGGAATCAGGTGCGGATCGTCAGACCGTGAAAAGAGCCCTCACCTCCCGCCGAGTTAAAGGTCGTCAGGCGGTGGTTCTGCTCTGCAAGCAAGAGATGAAACTGTTAAGAGCCGGGAAACTGCCGGGGCACAACACGCCGCATTGATGATTTCACTTTCCGGTAGCGTTTACCCAGCCTGCAACCACAACGTAGCAGGCTGGATAGCGTTCTTTCAGTGAAGCTTAAAATGTCAGTTCCGCCTCCAGCAGCGCCAGAATACTCTCGGCATCTTCAGCGGCAAACAACGACTGGCGGAACTGCTTGTTCACCAGCTTACGCGCCAGCTGCGAGAAGACCTTCACGTGGTTAATGCCTTCATCGGCACCCAGCGTCAGCATGATAACCAGTTCCACCTCGCCCATCTCAGACTGCCAGTCAACGGGCTGAACAAGCCGGGCAATGCTGATGCTGGAATGGCGGATCCACTGGGATTTCGTGTGCGGGATTGCCACCCCAAAACCGACGGCGGTGGTAACTATCTCTTCGCGCTGCCAGACATCCTCTTCCAGCTCAAACGGATGTTCAGTACGTCCGTTTACCCCAAGATTACCGCACAGAAACTGGATCACCTGCTCTTTGTTGCTCAGAGATTCACCAACAAAGATATTCTCCAGGGCCAGCAGCGGACGCACATCTTTTTGCGGTGCAAACTGATTCAGCAGATCTTCAATCTCCTGAGCGCTACGGCACTCGCAGGCCTGCATAGCGAGTTCGCGGCATGCCTGGCTGTTCAGTTGACGAAGCTGACTTTTTACCGCCGGAATACGTGGACTGCTCATACTCAGCTCATCGAGTCCTAAACCCAGCAGCAACGGTAAATAGCGTCCTTCGCCGCCCAGTTCTCCGCAAATACCCACCCATTTACCACGTTCGTGCGCTACGTGAACAATCTGCTGCAACATACGCAGGAACGACGGCGTAATCGGGTTGTACAGCGGCGAAACGCGTGGATTATTGCGATCGACGGCGTACAAGTACTGGGTCATGTCATTTGAACCAATACTGAAGAAATCCACCTCATCGCAGAAATGGTCGATGATGTAACACACCGAAGGGACTTCAACCATAATACCCAATGAGATTGTCGGCGCATGACGTAAACCGTCCGCTTTCAGCGCCACCAGCGCTTTTTGCAGTTCGCTTTTTACCCACAAAATCTGGTCAAGGCTGTGCACCATCGGGATCATCAGCTGTGCGTTACCGAAGGTCGCCGCGCGTAGGATGGCACGCAGTTGGGTACGAAACAGTCCGGCAAACTCCGGATAAATACGCACCGCACGGTAGCCGAGAAACGGATTATCTTCCTGCGGAATATTGAGATAGCGGATATTCTTATCACCACCGATATCCATGGTGCGAAAGATAACCGGCTTGTCGCCTGCGGCCAATAAAACCTGCTGGTAGGCTTCAAACTGTTCCTGCTCGTCAGGAGCGCTGTCGCGGTCCATAAACAGCATTTCAGTACGAAACAGCCCGATCCCTTCCGCACCATTGGCAAATGCACCCGGCGCTTCGAGCGCGGTGCCGATATTCGCCGCAACGTCAATACGCTGATTATCTTTGGTCAACGCGGGCTGGGCGGCATCAAGCGCCTGCCGCCGCTGGCATTCATCGGCCAGCTTCTGCGCTATCGCGTAATAGCCGCGAACTGCATCGTCCGGATTGATGGCCAGTACCCCACAGCGAGCATCCAGTACCGCAGGCTGCCCTGCATAGCGGCTAATAGCCTCCAGCGGTAAGCCGCTAAGCACCGGAATAGCAGATGCGCGAGCGAGAATCAGGGTATGCGAGGTGCGCCCTGTTTTCTCCAGGATCATGCCAGACAGATGCTGCAAATCGAGGCTTAAAAACTGGCTGGGCGTCAAATCCTCAGCAACCAGAATCGTCGGCTTATTCAGCACCAGCGCATTGCGCGGACGTCTTTCAGGCCAGGTGATGTGCAGCAGCTGTTCGCTGATATCACGGATGTCACTGACACGCTCGCGCAGATAATCGCTACCGGAGGCCGACAGCTTATCGCACACCTGTTCCATATTGGCGACGATTGCGGCCCCTAGCCCCAGATTCTGCTCCAGCATTAAGCGGCGAATATTCCCGGCAAACTCGTCGTCCTGAATCAGGGACAGATGCGCGCTGAGGATGGTTTTACTCTCGCCGTCGCGCTCGCGCAGTTGTTGATTGAGCTGTTCGGCAAGCGTCGCCAGACTGTGTTCCAGCCGGGTGTTGTCTTCCGCACTCGCTGCAATGGCGCGATAGCTTTCCAGATTATCGCTCTGCCAAAGCGTGAGCGTACCTGCCCCCACGCCCCCTGCCAGCATAGTGCCATAAAGAAGGTCTGGATTGAGACGAATCAGCGAACGTGGCAACGGATGTGCCGCCAGTTCCTCCGGAGTCGGTTGAACGCTATCACTGTCAATAAACCGGTGCTGGAGATACTCCTCCAGCACTCGCCGAGCCTGTTCTTCATCGCGACCGGTGATGGTTAAGCTACAGCTGTCGTTAAACAGCGTCCCGGTGCCAATCAGCGCCAACGAGCTTTTCGCATCCGCCTTCGCATTCTGGCGATGGTTAATAAATATCACCTCACTTTGCCATTGGCTGCACTGCTCTTTCAGCTCCCACGCCGGACGAGCATGCAGACCATTGGGTAACGGGCAAAGAAATTGAATCGTTAGCATAACAACTCCTGATTAGCGCGAAATCAGCACCTGAAATCCGTCAGATGAGCCACAGTTTCGCACGTAAGATGTGAAATAAGAGCCGACAACAACTGCTGGGTCTGAATAATGTCACGACAGTCAGCAATCGATGCCGCGCAGTGCCCATGCCGCGTGGCGGGCCCCATGACAACCGTTGGGACCCCCGTGCCGCTGACGTGCACCGCACCGCCGTCGGTGCCGCCGTTACTGAACATGTCGAGCTGCAGGGAAATCCCCGCATCAGCGGCCACGCTTTCCACCCACGCAGTCAGCTTTGGTGGTGCAATCAGCGATTTATCGCTTAACACTAGCATTGGGCCTTTACCAGTCTGCCGATGGTTGGCCGCACCATAATCAAAGTTTTTGGCCCAACAGGCGGTATCCAGCACGATTGCCACATCCGGTGCGACTGCGCGTGCTGCTGTTTGTCCTCCGCGCAGTCCTACTTCTTCACTGGAGCTGGCCACCAGCCAGACCTCACAAGGGAGAGTTGCGTCATGCCATTCGCGCAGTAGCGCCACCAGCAAATAACATCCAAGTCGGTCATCAAAGGCTTTGCCCATGACTCGCTGATGCGGCAAAACCTGAAAAGTTGTATCAAAGGTGACACGATCGCCAGGGCGTACTCCGGCCTGAAGTACTTCGTCACAAGATCGCGCACCAATGTCTACCCGCAGGGCACTGACCTCATTACCGCTGCGCTCTCCATCAAGCAGACCGGGAATTTTGCTCTCTTCACGGGTGGTAATCCGCACCGGCTGCAATTGTCTGGCCGCCATACGCACATTTCCCACCGGCAATACATCGATAGCTCCTTCGCTGGAAATGCTACGTACAATAAATCCCACTTCATCCATATGCGCGCAGATCATCACCTTCGGACCGGTTGATTCATTGAGCCGGATCAGCACCGACCCCAGGCCATCAAAGCGCACCTCTTTATGCAAACGATCCGCCTCTTCAAGCAGGATCTGACGCACTTCTTGTTCTGAAGAGGCGATCGCATCCGCCTCGCTCAGCGCTTTCAGTAGCGATAAGTCCATTACGCCTCTCCCGTGTGTAACAATGTTTTCGCCATGGTGTAGAGCACCTCTCCGCCATCTGGCGTAACCAGCACCACATCCTCAATACGTACTCCTCCCTGCCCCGGCAGATAAATACCCGGCTCAACGGTGAGTAGCATGCCAGCTGCCAGAGTCGTTGTGTCATTAGGGGAAAAACGAGGATTTTCATGCACCTCAATACCAATAGCATGTCCGGTATTGTGGCCAAACGCGTCGCCATAGCCCGCCTGCGTAATAACCCGCCTGGCTGCGGCATCCACCTCATTGCAACGCGCGCCTGGTCGAATTGCTGCCACCGCAGCACGCTGCGCCGCCAGGACAATCTGATACACGGCAAACAGCGCGCTTTCTTCCGCTGGCAGGTTGACGTCGGGGATGCGAAAGGTTCGCGTCATATCCGAACAATAGCCCTGATACTGTGCGCCAAAATCCAGCGTAATGAACTCACCCGCCTCAACACGTTTATCGCTGGCTTTACCGTGCGGCAGCGCACCGCGCCAGCCGCTGGCGACAATGGTGTCAAAAGAGGCTTTGTCTGCGCCGAGCGTGCGCATAAACCACTCCAGTTCAGCGGCAATTTCGCGCTCACTGAGACCTGGTTGAATAAAGCGGCGTATATGTGCAGCGCTAAGGTCGGCGATCCGGCAGGCTTCGCGGATGCAAGCTATCTCCTGCGCCGTTTTCACCTGCCGGAGTACGTCCGGTACGGCGCTCACTAATCGGGCGCACAGTTTGCCCGACCACGCGTTCGCCGTTTCCCAGCTTACCTGCTCACCTTCGAATCCCACCGTCTGCAGCTTTTCGTTCGCAATGATGTGATTCACCTGCGAATACAGCGTCTGTGTTCCATCGAGTAGATGGATCTGATAGCCCTGAGTACGCGTGGCGACATCGGTGTAGTAACGGGCATCGACCAGGATATGCGCACTTTCGTGGCTGATAAACACAAACCCTGAACTGCTGGAGATCCCCATATGTGGCTGTTTGTTCTGCCGCGATGACAGCAGCATCGCATCAAGATGTTGCGCTGTTAACCAGTCGCGCAGCGAGGCAAGTAAGCTCATGGTCACAATCCTTTTAATCAGAGACTTTCAATCAGCAATTTGCCTTTGCGATACATCATGTTGCGCAGGAACACCACCATCAGCGCCGTAATCACCGCGCCTAACAGGATCCCCGCCATATAGACGCCGAGGTTAGTTACCAGCGGCCACGCCCAGATAGCCGATTCCGGGAACCACTGCACCGCCCCCAACCAGACGGCAGCCGTCGATCCAACAATGGCACCAACCATGTAGGAAGGAATTGCCGTGATGGGACTTTCCAGCGCAAATGGGATCGCCCCTTCACTGATGCCCATAAACGCGAGGAACATCGCCGTTTTTCCCTGCGGGTAGAGCTGTGCGCTGAACAGACGTTTGCCGGTTAAGCGACGATCAATAAGCGTGGCCAGCCCAAGACCAATCGGAGGAATGACAATCGCAATAGAACGCGCGGTTACCGGTAGAACATGATCGGTGGTAAAGCTGAAGGCGACAAAACCTGCTGCTTTATTTATTGGGCCACCAAGGTCAATCGCCGTTGCCGCGGAAATACCCATCGCATACATCAGCGTGCCTTTCTCGCCAGCCGCCGTCAGCAGAGTACGGATCCCGCCGTTGATCCAGCCGCCAAACGGTGTGATCACGTAGTACATCGCCAGCATGACGAATATCGCGGAAAGAATGGGCAGTAAAAAAGTGGTTTTGAACGCCAGCAGGAAATCAGGCAACTGGATTTTTTGGTTCATCCACTTCACCAGATACCCGGCGACAATCGAGATAATCAGCGCGCCAATAAAGGTTGACGGTACGGGAGCACTGGTAGCCCATTGCAGCGTCGCGGGGTCAAAATTCAGTATCTGCGTGGGCTGAGTGGACATCAGCCCGCCGATGAACCCCGCCGGAAATGCCAGCTTGCCGCCGATAGAGTTAGCGACAAACGCGGCAAACATCGGGATAGCAAAGCCAAACAGCACGCCGCCGAAAGATTGCGACAGCCAGGCAAACTTCAGCAATGAGAGATTAAAACCAGTAAATTTTCCGCTGTTCAGCGCATCCATGATGCCTGTGTCAGCAGGAATATCGAGCCAGCTATAGGCGATCAGTTGCGAGAAGGCGAGAATGACCCCGCCCATAATTAACGTCGGCACCATGCGTGAAATACCCGACATCACATGCTGCGGAAGTTCGCCCCAGAAGCTATTGCGGGAGGCCGGTGGATTTTTTATTGCCGCTGCCGCACCAGATGCGCCAGGCACAACGGTTGCACTGCGTTTTTTAATGGCCATACGTAATTCCCTGTCGATGATTATTGTTGTTCAGCGGCAACCATCTCTTCGATCTCTTTAATGATGCCGGCCGCATTTTTTATCGCGTCCTGTAGCGTAATTTCATAGACGTCACGCGACTCAAAACGCTCGTTATCTTCTGGAGTAACAGCAACAGAGTGGATGATTAACGTCGCCTCAGCGATATCCTGCGCCGTCAGACGATTTTGAATTCCGTCCGCGCCCTGAGTTTCAATTTTCACTTCATAACCCGCTTCAACCGCCGCTTCTTCCAGCGCCTGAGCCGCCATAAAGGTATGGGCCAGGCCCATTGGACACGCGCAGACGGCAATCAGTTTTTTGCTCATAATCATTTCCTCGTAATAGTTAACGAGTGAAATTATGGTCCGAGGAAAGTAACAACCGTTATCAGACAAATAATGCTTTTACTGGACAATTAATCCCGTCATTCGGAAATGTGACGAAGGTCGGAAAGGTAGGCGGCAGGCATAAAAAAACCGCGTAATTTACGCGGTTTTGCAGATTTCTGATTGATGAATTAAAGAATATGGCCCAACGTCTGGCGCAAATGCGCACCGGATCCAAGCAGGCCCGGGTTATCGTGCACAATCAGATACACCGGAATATCCTGCACGTAGGCTTTAAAACGGCCTTTATCTTCAAAACCACCGCGGAAGCCCGATGCTTTAAAGAAGTCGAGGAAGCGTGGCACGATCCCCCCGGCGATGTACACGCCACCAAACGTGCCCAGCGTTAACGCCAGGTCGCCACCAAAACGTCCCATGATGACGCAGAACAGCGACAGCGCACGACGACAGTCAATGCAGGAATCTTCCAGCGCCCGTGCGGTGATATCCTTCGGCTGCAGATTTTCCGGCAGGCGTCCGTCAGATTTGACGATCGCGCGATACAGATTCACCAGTCCCGGACCAGACAGCACGCGTTCTGCGGACACGTGACCTATTTCCGCGCGCAGAACCTCAAGGATAATTCCCTCTTCCTCGCTGTTAGGCGCAAAATCCACGTGGCCGCCTTCACCAGGGAGACTTACCCAGCGTTTATCCACGTGGACCAGATGCGCCACGCCAAGCCCGGTTCCTGCGCCATAAACCGCAATAGGTTTGCCTTCCACAGGTTCCGCACCACCAAACTGAATTAAATGCTCTTTTTTCAGCATCGGGATCGCCATCGACACAGCGGTGAAATCATTGATGATTTCCAGATGGCTGAAGCCCAGGTTTTTTTTCATCTCAGCAATAGAGAACGCCCAGGTATGGTTGGTCATTGCCACCCAGTCGCCGGTGATCGGACAGGCAATGGCAATACAACCATCTTCAACGCTAACGCTATGCTCATCCAGGTACACGCGCACCACCGCCTCCAGACTTGGATAATCCAACCCGGAATAGGTTTTTGCCTGCGAAATCTCGCCGCTGGCAATATCGCACAGAGCAAGACGCGCGTTGGTGCCGCCAACATCCCCTACTAAAGCATATTTTGTCATTCTTCCACTGCTCCGCTAAAGTCAGAATAAATCTTTGCCACACTGTAAATTCATGGGGACATAACAACAACGGTCTGAAGGCTGATGCCCGTGGAAAATCGATCCAGATCACACAATTACTTTATCGTTTCAGCACCATTTGCAGCGATGTCGTCAGGCAGGCTGTGCAAACTATGTCTATGACTCTGTTTTAAGGAATAGAAAATGCTCCATCCGCGAGCCAGAACGATGCTCTTGCTATCAACCCCAGCGCTAATCATTGGCATAGCGTCCAGCCTGGTGTTGATCGTTGTGATGAAAGTGGCTTCCGTTTTACAGCAGTTTTTGTGGGAACGTCTGCCTGTTAGCATCGGTATAGCCCAGGACTCTCCGGTCTGGATTATCGGTATGCTGACGCTCACGGGGATCATGGTCGGGTTAGTTATCCGCTACAGTCATGGCCACGCAGGTCCGGATCCGGCCTGTGAACCGTTAATTGGCATGCCGGTGCCAACATCAGCAATACCGGGCCTGCTGGCAGCGCTAATCCTTGGCCTCGCGGGTGGCGTCAGTCTGGGTCCGGAACACCCCATCATGACCGTAAATATCGCTCTGGCAGTAGCACTTGGTAGCCGCATGTTTCCCCGTATAGCGAAACTGGACTGGACCATTCTCGCCTCTGCCGGCACCATCGGCGCACTATTTGGTACCCCCGTTGCCGCCGCGTTGATATTTTCGCAAACGCTGAATAGCTCAAACGATGTGCCCTTGTGGGATCGCCTGTTTGCGCCGTTAATGGCCGCCGCCGCGGGTTCGCTAACCACCAGCCTGTTTTTTCACCCCCATTTTTCACTGCCCATCGCGCACTACACGCAGATGCACTTGACGGATATCCTCAGCGGCGCGGTTGTTGCTGCCATCGCCATTGCCGCTGGAATGGTGGCCGTCTGGTGTCTGCCGCGTTTGCACCATTTAATGCATCGATTAAAACACCCGGTGCTGATCCTCGGGACAGGCGGTTTTATCCTTGGCATTTTGGGTGTTATCGGCGGGCCGCTTACCTTGTTTAAGGGACTAGACGAAATGCAGCAAATGGCGTTTAGCCAAACGCTGGGGACATCAGATTATTTCATGCTCGCCGTCATTAAGCTGGCGGCATTAGTGGTTGCAGCAGCGAGTGGTTTTCGCGGCGGACGAATCTTCCCGGCGGTATTCGTTGGCGTCGCGCTTGGCCTGATGCTGCACGCCCATGTTGAAGCGGTGCCGGCTGCCATCACGGTTTCTTGCTCTATTCTCGGGCTGGTGCTGGTCGTCACCCGCGACGCCTGGCTGAGCCTGTTTATGGCAGCAGTGGTGGTGCCAGATTCCACCCTGCTGCCGCTGCTGTGCATCGTCATGCTGCCCGCCTGGCTGCTGCTGGCGGGCAAACCGATGATGGTCGCTGAGCGCCCCGATAAATAGAGCTATCCGCCGTTGCGAGATTCCAGCGCACGGGTCACCGTGCGCAATAATTCAGGAAGATCGGCTTTCGGTAGCACCACCTCAATTAACGACAGTCGTTGCGGTTGGGACAGCCGGGCCAGCACTTCTTCCAGCTGTACCGCCTGCTTCACCCGCCAGCATTCGGCCTGACATTCACGACTAAACGCCTGCGGCATCAACGTCCAGCTCCAGGCGGCAATGTCGTTATAGCGCTGATTTTCCCCGTGTATGGCCCGCTCCACGGTATAACCGTCATTGTTGAGCAGTAAAATAACCGGCGATTGCCCATCTCTGAGCATGGAGCCCAGCTCCTGAATGGTGAGCTGCGCCGCGCCATCACCAATAATCAGGATCACCCGACGGTCCGGACAGGCCGTTTGCGCACCGAATGCCGCCGGGAGCGCGTAGCCGATAGATCCCCACAACGGTTGAACCAGGACTTCCGCCCCGCAAGGTAATGAGAGCGCAGCCGCGCCAAAGGCGGCGGTTCCCTGATCGACGAGGATAATGTCATCAGGCTTCAGAAACTGCTGCACCGTGTGCCAGAAGTTTTCCTGCGTCAGTGGGCCCTTTTCAACCTGAACACGCCTAGTTGGCGGACGTTCTGGCGGCAGAGAAAACGACATTTCCAGGCACAGCTCACGTAATGTGGTGACCGCCTGCTCCATCGGGATGTTAAACCAGTGGGATCCAATTCGTGACGCATGGGGCTGAACGTCAATGGTGCGATCCTGCGGTAGCTGTTGTGTAAACCCAGCTGTCAGGGTGTCGACAAATTGTGTGCCGACACACATTATCGTATCGGCATCTTCTATCGCCTGACGTACATAATCGCTGCTGGCTCCGGCGCTGTACGTGCCAACAAACGCCGGGTGACGCTCATCAAACAGTCCTTTGCCCATCAACAACGTGGCATGAGCCATCGGCGTTTCCGCCATCCAGCGCTGTAAAACCGGCTGCAGACCAAAACGCAGCGCGAGGAAGTCGGCCAGCAACGCTACGCGTGGGCTGTCCAGCAATCGTTCACGGGCATGGTAGCGAAACGCCTCTATCACGCTGCTTTCCGGCTCGCTCAGAGGAACACTCATAATATCATTCGGTGGCGTAGCAGGCTGTTTAGCCACATCAGCAGGTAGCATCAGATAGCCCGGCCTGCGCTCGCTGAGCATCATTCGCAACACACGGTCAATCTCATAGCAGGCATTTTGTTCATTCAGCACCGCGCTGGCCGTCGTTACCGCCTGCTGCATGCGGTAAAAATGCTGAAAGTCACCGTCACCCAAAGTGTGATGCATCAACTCTCCGCGACGCTGCGCGCCGCGACAGGGTGCGCCGACAATATGCAAAACAGGAACATATTCCGCGAAGCTACCCGCGATACCGTTAATTGCGCTTAACTCCCCCACACCAAACGTGGTGAGCAGCGCCCCAACCCCGGATACCCGGGCATAGCCATCTGCCGCATAAGCCGCATTCAATTCATTCGCACACCCGACCCAACATACGTTGGGATGTTCAATCACGTGGTCAAGAAACTGCAAATTATAATCGCCCGGCACACCAAAGAGATGGCCGACGCCACAGCCTGCCAGCCTGTCGAGCAGATAATCAGCAACGGAATACGGGGTTTGCATGACAGCTATCCTTCTGACGGTAACCTCATGTTGAGTATCGAAGAACTGTGATGACTGTCCAGGAAAGTCGCTGTGAAGGGGTGGAAAGCAGGATTTACAGTTTTGGTGGTTAAAATTCATTGAAGAATCGGCGGTGTAACCGTATACACTGGAAGACACACGCATTGTGGAAGGGGGGTGACATGGTTTATCACGCAGATGAAAATCGTTATCAGACAATGGAGTACCGCCGCTGCGGTCAAAGCGGCCTTAAGCTCCCGATTGTCTCACTGGGTTTGTGGCACAATTTTGGCGATACCACGCAGGTCGAGAACAGTCGCGCATTGTTACAGCGCGCATTCGATCTGGGGATTAACCATTTTGATCTGGCAAATAACTATGGTCCACCGCCGGGTTCGGCAGAACGGAATTTTGGTCGGATCCTGCAGGAAGATTTTTTACCGTGGCGAGATGAGCTTATTATCTCCACTAAAGCGGGCTACACCATGTGGGAAGGTCCCTACGGTGACTGGGGTTCACGCAAATATCTGATTGCCAGTCTCGATCAAAGCCTGAAGCGTCTGGGGCTGGAGTATGTCGATATCTTCTACCACCATCGCCCCGACCCTGAAACGCCGCTCGAAGAAACCATGCGCGCGCTGGATCACATCGTCCGTCAGGGCAAAGCGCTGTACGTAGGGTTGTCTAACTATCCCGCGGATCTTGCCAGGCAGGCGATTGAAATACTCGACGATTTAGGTACGCCATGCCTTATTCACCAGCCCAAATATTCCATGTTTGAACGTTGGGTCGAAGGTGGCTTGCTGTCGCTATTACAGGAAAAAGGTGTCGGCAGTATCGCCTTCTCACCGCTGGCTGGCGGACAGTTAACCGACCGCTATCTGAACGGCATTCCTGCGGATTCTCGTGCGGCAAGCACCAGTCGCTTTCTGAATCCGGACCAGATCACTCCACAAAAACTGGAAAAAGTGCGGGCGCTGAATGTGCTGGCAGAACGACGCGGGCAAAAGCTTTCCCAGATGGCGCTGGCATGGGTGTTACGGGATGACAAAGTCACGTCAGTGCTGATTGGCGCGAGTAAAACGGCGCAGATTGAAGACGCTGTCGGCATGCTGGCAAACCGTCACTTTACGTCTGAAGAGTGCGCGGAGATTGATGCTATCCTGAGTTGATTGAAATAAAGACACATTTATTAACAAAAAGTGCTCTCACTTGCGATTTAAGAGTTAAGGCGATGAAACGGGGCTTTACTGCCCCGTAATATTACGTTAACAGGCCGGCTACGGCTCGATCGTGAAGGAGAGAAAACATGTTCAGGTCACTGATTCTGGCGGCAGTCTTATTGGCTTTTACACCGCTGGCCGCGAACGCTGGCGAAATCACCCTGCTGCCATCAATAAAATTACAAATTGGCGATCGCGATAACTACGGTAACTACTGGGATGGCGGCCGCTGGCGCGACCGGGATTACTGGCACCATAACTATGAGTGGCGAAAAAATCGCTGGTGGCGTCATGACAACGGCTACCATCGTGGCTGGGACAAACGCAAAGCTTATGAGCGCGGTTATCGTGAAGGCTGGAACGATCGTGACGACCATCGCGGTCGCGGGCGTGGCCACAAACATCATCATTAATGTAACAAAAGGGCCAACAGGCCCTTTTGTTTTTACAAACCGAGTGCGGTTCCTACCAACAGCCAGATATTGAGCGCCACCACCAGCACAACAATCACCCAGCCTACCTGTTTTACCCATCGGGTATTCACCAAATCGCCCATCAGCTGACTGTTGCTGGTGAAGATCAACAGCGGCACCAGCGCCAGTGCAATACCAAAACTGAGCAACACCTGGCTCATCACCAGAATACGCGTCGGATCCAGTCCCATCAAAATCACAATAAATGATGGCATCATGGTGACGGTACGGCGTACCCATAGCGGAATGTGAAAGCGGATAAACCCTTGCATCACCACCTGCCCGGCCAACGTACCGACCACGGTAGAAGAAAGTCCCGCAGCCACCAGGCTTAAACCGAATACCGTCGCCGCAGCGTGACTCAACAGCGGTTCAAGTGTCAGATATGCTTGATCGAGATCGGCAATACCGGTATGCCCACTAAAATGAAATGCAGCGGCAGCCGTCGCCATCATCGCCAGATTGACAAATCCAGCAATCGTCATGGCGATTGCCACATCCCATTTCGTGGCAGCATAGCGCTGTTGACGTGTTCCGCCGTGCAGATGCTGAGTTAAGGAAGAGTGCAGATAAATGACGTGTGGCATGATAGTCGCGCCGAGCACGCCAGCAGCCAGGAACACCGCTTCGGAATTAGGCAGGCTCGGGATAACCATTCCCTTGCTAAGTTGCGCGAAGTTCGGCTGGGAAAAGATCAGTTCCACAATGTAAGCCGCAGCCACAAACAGCAGCAAGCCGCCAATCACTTTTTCCAGCGGTTTTTGCCCACGACGCTGCAACATCAGAATCAAAAAAGTCGCGATACCGGTGAGCACGGCCCCCTGCAATAACGACACGCCGAGGATCAATTTGAAACCAATCGCGGCACCAATGAATTCAGCAAGGTCTGTCGCCATGGCGATAATTTCGGCCTGCACCCAGTAGAACCACACCACCGGACGAGGATAGTGATCGCGAATTTGCTCCGCCAGATTTTTACCCGTGGCAATACCCAGCTTTGCCGACAGCACCTGAATCAGCATCGCCATCAGGTTTGCCCAGACCACCACCCACAACAGTTTATAGCCAAAGCTGGCCCCTGCCTGGATGTTGGTGGCGAAGTTGCCCGGATCAATGTAGCCGATCGCCGCGATGAACGCAGGTCCCATTAATGCGAGCTTCAACTTGCGCGCTGCCCGTCCACTGCTACTCTCAACGCGATCGTTAGTCATTTTAGTGCCTCAGAAACATAGCCTTTGCTATGTTTCAAGCTACGCCTATTGAGAATGATTATCAAATTCATTTTGGTGGGTGAAGTTGATTTCTCTGATAGCGTTTGTCTATGGATCGATAAGGATTCTGGAAATACCGGTGAGATGTTTAATTATTGTTATGAGATTAGCACAATGACATAACTTTTCACTTCCATACTAAACATAACAGAAGTGTATCACCGATCACTAATTTTGAATCTCGTCACAGGTCCTTATTATAGTGTGTGTTTGATCTCGTTTTCTTTATGGTTGTTACATAGAATGTGCACGAAAACTAAACCTGCCTCATATTTGGAGCAAATATGGACCGCGTTCTTCATTTCGTCCTGGCCCTTGCCGTGGTTGCGGTACTCGCACTGCTGGTAAGCAGTGACCGTAAAAAAATCCGCATTCGTTATGTTATTCAATTGCTTGTTATTGAAGTGTTACTGGCATGGTTCTTCCTGAACTCTGATGTCGGTCTGGGCTTCGTGAGAGGCTTCTCCGAGATGTTTGAAAAACTCCTCGGATTCGCTAATGAAGGGACAAACTTTGTCTTCGGCAGCATGAACGACAAAGGACTGGCATTCTTCTTCCTGAAAGTGCTGTGCCCAATCGTCTTCATTTCCGCTCTTATCGGTATTTTGCAGCATATCCGCGTTCTGCCGGTTATCATCCGCGCGATTGGTTTCCTGTTATCCAAAGTGAACGGTATGGGCAAGCTGGAATCCTTCAACGCCGTCAGCTCCCTGATCCTGGGTCAGTCCGAGAACTTTATCGCCTATAAAGATATTCTCGGCAAAATGTCTCGCAACCGTATGTACACCATGGCTGCAACGGCGATGTCGACCGTTTCCATGTCTATCGTCGGCGCGTACATGACCATGCTGGAGCCGAAGTACGTGGTTGCGGCGCTGGTTCTGAACATGTTCAGCACCTTTATCGTGCTGTCGCTGATCAACCCGTACACCGTTGATGCCAGCGAAGAAAACATCCAGATGTCTAACCTGCACGAAGGCCAGAGCTTCTTCGAAATGCTGGGTGAATACATCCTGGCAGGTTTCAAAGTGGCAATTATCGTTGCAGCTATGCTGATTGGTTTCATCGCGCTGATCGCAGCCCTGAACGCCCTGTTCGCCACCGTGACCGGCTGGTTTGGCTACAGCATCTCCTTCCAGGGCATCCTGGGCTACATCTTCTACCCGGTTGCATGGGTAATGGGTGTGCCGTCCAGCGAAGCGCTGCAGGTGGGCAGTATCATGGCAACCAAACTGGTTTCCAACGAATTCGTTGCGATGATGGATCTGCAGAAAATTGCCGCCACGCTCTCTCCGCGTGCAGAAGGTATCCTGTCCGTGTTCCTGGTCTCCTTCGCTAACTTCTCTTCCATCGGTATTATCGCCGGTGCGATTAAAGGTCTGAACGAAGAGCAAGGTAACGTGGTTTCCCGCTTCGGTCTGAAGCTGGTGTACGGCTCTACGCTGGTGAGCGTACTGTCTGCATCTATCGCCGCACTGGTGCTGTAAGCGTAAGACAACGTCGTATTGATAAGACCGGGGAGATTCTTCTCCCCGGTTTTTTTATGCCTGCTATTCAGCAAACCGAAGAGATACAGGATAAGAACAGGTAGGAAACAGAAACAAAAAAACCCCGCTTTTCAGCGAGGGTTTAAATTTTGGTGGAGCTAAGCGGGATCGAACCGCTGACCTCTTGCATGCCATGCAAGCGCTCTCCCAGCTGAGCTATAGCCCCACGATGCTATTACGTACGTACCAAATTTATTGGGATTAAATTTGGTGGAGCTAAGCGGGATCGAACCGCTGACCTCTTGCATGCCATGCAAGCGCTCTCCCAGCTGAGCTATAGCCCCATTACGTAAAGCTTGTCGAGTTGACGGGCGGCATCATATGAATTCCCTTCGCGTGTGTCAACGGCAAAATTAACTCATAGAATTCAATCGCTGAAAAAGCAGTCAAATGAAGAACATTGCGTAACAACTCGCATTCAGTAGTTAAACGCGTCACGGTTTCTACTAAAATGGTGCTATAAAATGAGCCACTAATTAACCCCACGACTATTCAGGGAATCGTTATGTTCAAGGAACGGATGACGCCAGAAGAACTTGCTAATCTGACCGGATACAGCCGACAGACCATCAATAAATGGGTGCGCAAGGAGGGTTGGGCTACATCACCAAAACCAGGCGTACAGGGCGGTAAAGCGCGTCTGGTTCACGTCACCGAACAAGTTCGTGAATACATTCGCAGTGCTGAGCGTTCAGCCGAAGGTTTATCAGATAATTTATCGTTATCCGGCGATACCTCTATCGAAGCTCTACTGATTAGGCTCGCCAAAGAGATGACTCCGTCAGAACAAAAAATGTTTACGTCACTGATCCTGCGTGAAGGCATTACGGGTTTGTTACAACGCTTAGGGATCCGCGACAACAAATAATATGAAAAAATTACGCAGCAAAATGACGACCGAAGAACTGGCGGAATGTCTCGGGGTTGCCAAACAAACCGTCAATCGTTGGATCAGAGAACAAAACTGGACCACCGAAAAGTTTCCCGGCGTTAAAGGGGGTCGTGCAAGGCTGATCCATATCGACTCCAGCGTCCGTACGTTTCTGCTCAATATTCCGGCTTTTCGCAAAGTCCCTGAAATTTATCAGGCTGAGGAACCGCTGGCAGAATATACCCACGTGGTGCGTAGCCACGCCTGTCGCCAGATAATCAGCGCACTGGACAACATGTCCCCAACGGAACAAGAAAAGCTGGCTATGTATATTTCGCGCGAAGGTATTCCCACTTTCCTTACCCGTCTGGGTATTGATGAGTCTGAATAACAGGCAAAAAAAACGGCAGGATGCGCTCCTGCCGTTGTTTCATCGCTCAACCGATCTTACTGCTGGCTTTCACGCTCAGCAATAAACGCCAGCGCTTTATTAATACGCTCAATGCTGCGTGATTTACCAATCGCATGCACCGTGACGTCTAACGCCGGAGACTGACCCGCGCCGGTTACGGCTACGCGCAGCGGCATCCCAACTTTACCCATACCCACTTCCAGCTCATCAGCGGTTGCCTGAATCGCGTGGTGCACGTTTTCTGCCGTCCACTCGCTGATAGCAGCCAGCTTATCGCGAACCACTTCCAGCGGCTGACGCGCTACCGGACGCAGGTGTTTCTTAGCTGCATCCGCGTCGAACTCAGCAAAGTCTTCGTAGAAGTAGCGGCAGCTCTGCGCCATCTCTTTCAGCGTTTTGCAGCGCTCACCCAGCAGTTTAACCAGCTCAGACAGCTGCGGACCGACGCGAGTATCGATATTTTCCTGCTCAATGTGCCATTGCAGATGCGTTGCCACATATTCTGGTGCCAGCGAATTAATGTAGTGATGGTTCAGCCACTGCAGTTTTTCGGTGTTGAACGCACTGGCAGACTTGCTCACCGCACTAAGGGAGAACAGTTTGATCATCTCTTCACGGGTGAAGATTTCCTGATCGCCGCTGGACCAGCCCAGACGCACCAGATAGTTCAGCAGCGCTTCCGGCAGGTAACCGTCGTCGCGATACTGCATAACGCTGACCGCACCGTGACGTTTAGAGAGTTTTTTACCGTCGTCGCCGTTGATCATCGACACGTGTGCATAAACCGGCACCGGCGCATTCAGCGCTTTCAGGATGTTGATCTGACGCGGAGTGTTGTTGATATGGTCTTCACCACGAATAACGTGAGTGATTTCCATATCCCAGTCGTCGACAACAACACAGAAGTTGTAGGTCGGGGAACCGTCAGTACGGCGGATGATCAGATCGTCCAGCTCCTGGTTGCTGAATTCGATCGGCCCACGGATCTGGTCGTCAAAAATAACGGATCCATCCTGCGGGTTGGCAAAACGCACCACGCATGGTTCATCAGCAGCATGATGCTCATGGCCGTGGCGGCAGCGACCGTCGTAACGTGGCTTCTCACCGTTTGCCATCTGCTCTTCGCGCAGTGCGTCCAGACGCTCTTTGGAGCAATAGCATTTATACGCGGTACCGGCTTCCAGCATCTCATCAATCACGGCGTTGTAGCGATCAAAACGTTTGGTCTGGAAGTACGGGCCTTCATCCCATTCCAGATTCAGCCAATTCATGCCATCCATAATGGCTTCAATAGCTTCCGGAGTGGAGCGTTCGAGATCGGTGTCTTCAATACGCAGCACAAACTCACCGTCATGGTTACGTGCAAAAAGCCAGGAATATAGAGCAGTACGCGCACCACCGACGTGCAGGTAACCTGTCGGGCTTGGCGCGAAGCGAGTTTTGATTTTCATGAAATGGCCTTACGTTTATAAAGATGCCGACAACCGGCAAATCCTGGGAAGATTATCAGGCTCGTATTCTATCACTGTGGTCTGATTCCTCAATGTTGTTCAGGTTGGAACATCACGCTTTGCCATTTTCGTATACAAATCATGCTGCATGGATTGATTTGCGATCGTTTTGTTTAAATTTACGACGAACGAACAAATTCTTTAGAAAATGCGTTGACTCATTTTCAACTCTCCCTATAATGCGACTCCACACAGCGGGGGTGATTAGCTCAGCTGGGAGAGCACCTCCCTTACAAGGAGGGGGTCGGCGGTTCGAACCCGTCATCACCCACCAACTACTTTATGTAGTCTCCGCCGTGTAGAGTAAGAAATTGAGAAGTGGGTGATTAGCTCAGCTGGGAGAGCACCTCCCTTACAAGGAGGGGGTCGGCGGTTCGATCCCGTCATCACCCACCACTTTCTCGCCAGCTGGATTTCTTACAATAAAATTGAAGTACCGAAGTGGGTGATTAGCTCAGCTGGGAGAGCACCTCCCTTACAAGGAGGGGGTCGGCGGTTCGATCCCGTCATCACCCACCACTTCGGGTCGTTAGCTCAGTTGGTAGAGCAGTTGACTTTTAATCAATTGGTCGCAGGTTCGAATCCTGCACGACCCACCAATGTAAAAAGGCGCCCTAAAGGCGCCTTTTTGCTATCTGCGATTTATAAGATCCCAACCTGCTTGCCTGATGCGCTGCGCTTATCAGGCCTACAGACGCCCCTGACACACGCAGGCCGGATAAGACGTTAGTCGCCATCCGGCACAGACATCACATCGTCAATGCCGCTACCAGTTTCTCCAGCGCGGGTGTCGCCTGCTGTTGGTCATACACAATATACAAATCCGCCGGAATACGTTCCTCTAACGGTCGAAATACCACGCCAGGCCAATTCATCTGCGCATAGCTGTCAGCAATTAACGTAATACCAATCCCCATGCTGATCATCGCCAGCACCGTTTGCGGCTCCCTCACCTCACGAATAATCATCGGGGAAAATCCAGCACTCAGGCAAACTCGCTGCAAAAATGCCCAGTCAGTATGAATGGAAGGCATTGTGACAAAATATTCATTTCTCAACGCCTCCAGCGGTATGGACTCACATGCAGTAAGAGGATGTTCTTCCGGCATGGCAACCAGAAAAGAGGACTCATGCAAACGCAAACTGGTAAAACCGGGAGAAAGCTCCATAGCCATCCGCCAAATTCCCGCATCCAGTTCACGCCGTTCCAGCATCGTCATCTGCATCGCGGGCATGTTCTCGCGAAACAGCACCTCAACATTGGGATTATCCTTCATAAAACGCCGCATCACCGGACGCATTTTTCCCCACATCGCTGTACCGATAACGCCAAGCTCAATTCGCCCTGCCTCACCACGACCAATTTGCTCCACTCTCGCCAGCGCCTGATTGGCACTGGATAACAGTCGGCGCGACTCTTCCATCAATATCTTTCCCGCGTGAGTTAACGCCACGCTGCGGGAATGACGGATAAATAGCAAAGTGCCGAGCTGTTGCTCCAGCTCTTTAATATGGGTACTGAGCGGCGGTTGCGACATATTCAGGCGAGCAGCAGCACGTCCAAAATGCAGTTCTTCTGCGACAGCAAGAAAATAACGCAGTAACTTCAGATCGATGCGGTGCGTGCGTTCCATGGATAATGCGCTCCTGAAATAAGGATAATGCGCAAAGTTACCACATTGCCTCGCAGAAAATGAAACGGCGGGTATCAGATCCCGCCGCCAATGGAGTGTTAATGTGCCGGTGATTTCTGTGCCAGTCGTTCAGGCTCATGCTTGTACTTGAAGAACAATGCAAAGATAACCGCCAGAGCCAGCACATACGCGGCAAACACCAGCCAGATAGTTTGCCAATCCTTGACACCATCGACAGAAAAATAGTCTACCGCCATACCACTCAGGATTGATCCCACCCACGCGCCAACGCCGTTTACCATCGTCATAAACAGCCCTTGCGCGCTGGCGCGAATGTTAGAGCTAACCTCCTGCTCGACAAATACCGATCCCGAGATATTGAAGAAATCAAACGCACAGCCGTAGACGATCATCGACATCAGCAGCAGCACAAAACCAAACGGCGACGGATCGCCAAAGGCAAAGAAGCCAAAGCGCAGCGTCCATGCCAGCATGCTCATCAGCATCACCGTTTTTATGCCAAAGCGTTTAAGGAAGTACGGAATAGTGAGAATAAAGCCCACCTCCGCCATCTGTGAAACGGAAAGCAATATGGAGGGATACTTCACCACAAAGCTGTCGGCAAATTCCGGGTTACGGGCAAAATCATGCAGGAACGGATTGCCAAAGACGTTGGTGATTTGCAACACCGCCCCCAGCATCATCGCAAACAAAAAGAAGATTGCCATCTGCGGTTTTTTAAATAGGACAAAGGCGTCCAGACCGAGCTTGCTGGTAAGCGTGGTGTTTGCTTTCTTCTCAGCAACCGGGATTTTCGGCAACGTAAGCGCATAGAGAGCCAGCAGCAACGATGCCCCTGAAGCGATATACAACTGCGCGCTGCTCAGTTCCAGTCCCATCAAACTGACTGTCCACATCGCCACAATAAACCCTATGGTGCCAAACACACGAATTGGCGGGAACGCGGTGACCGGATCCTGACCCGATTGTGCCAGACACGAGTATGAGACGCTATTCGATAACGCAATCGTCGGCATATACGCCATTGCGTTAACCAGCATCACCCAAAACATGGTCTGCGGATCGGTAACGGTTGTGGCATATAGCAACACGCCCGCACATACAAGATGACAAAGCATATAGGCGCGCTCGGCGCGTAGCCATTTATCGGCAATGATGCCCATAATGCCCGGCATGATAATCGCCGCCAGCCCTTTCGAACTGTAAATCATACCGACGTTCGCACCGGTAAAATCCAGGGTATTAATCATGTAGGAACCCAGGGTTACCAACCAGCTTCCCCAGATGAAATATTGCAAAAACGACATGAGCTTTAAGCGAGATGCGATACCCATTTTTCCGTTCCTTGCCATAAAGTAAGACCCCGCAAGCGGGGTCATTTTTTAGTTATTCAGGCCAGTTTGCGCAAGAATCCGCAGATCAAATTGATGAAATTCTGCCGGGAGAGTTCCGCCGCTGCCAGCGTCTGCGCGTGAGATAATTTAACATCACCCAGACCTTCCGCCAGGTTGGTGATGGCCGCCACCGCAACCACTTTCAAACCGCAGTGGCGCGCAGAGATAACTTCAGGCACCACCGACATCCCCACCACGTCACCACCGATAATTTGCATCATGCGGATTTCTGCCGCGGTTTCAAAGTTCGGCCCCGGATAAGAGACAAAAACCCCTTCACTCAGCGAGAATCCTTCCTCAGCGGCAACAGTTTGCAGGACCGCACGGTAGTCAGCATCATAGGCATTCGCCAATGAAAAGAATCGCTCACCAAAACGCTCATCGTTTGGCCCTACCATCGGCGTACCCGGCATCGTATTGATGTGATCGCTAAGCGCCACGAGGCTACCCGGTCCGACTTCAGGACGCAAAGAGCCTGCGGCATTGGTGCAAAACAGCAGCTCACATCCCAGCAGCTTCAGCGTACGAATGGCATCCGTCATCACCGTCATACCGCGACCTTCATAGAAATGTCCACGTCCTTTCATACAGGCCACCGGAATTCCCGCCAGATTTCCCAATACCAGTTCACCAGCATGACCGTGTACGGTACTCACCGGGAACCCTGGTAGTTTCTCGTAAGAGATGGCAACCGCATCCTCAATTTGATCCGCCAGCGCCCCCAGGCCGGAGCCGAGGATAAAGGCTACGCGCGGCGTAAAATCCGGTTTGTAACCACGAATGATATCAGCGCTATACCAGGGATTTTGCGAGAAAAGAGAGTGGCTCATGAGATGTCCTTAATACTGAGTAATCGAAATAACGTAGCGTACCGCATTGTTATAGCGAGACTACGCAATCGATTACCAATACCGTTTATCCCGATTACCGATAGTAAATCGGTATAGATGGTATGTGCTAAATCAGCCTGAACTCACATTTTTTTTCTGCCAGAAATGGCAAGGAGTACCAACATATCTGGAATTCGTCAGACGAGTGGGCTGACAAAGCCCGCCCTGAGAATGACTGACAAACATTTGTTGATTATTAATAAGCGAAAGCAGGTATAACAACGCACTTTCGCTAATCAATAATCAAAACGGGGGAAACTTCTGTTTACTTTTTATAGAGTTCGCTGGTCACTACAGCCTGAGAACCATTGCCTATAGAAGAGAAGTTCTTAATGACAAAGAAATCAGCACCTTCTTTATCTGCCATTTTCGAAATTTTGTGCATACATTGATTCACCGTATTTTCCGTTACGGTGATTGACTTGACATGCTTTAAACTATTGGCTTCTTGTTGCGAGATTTCTGTAGCAGCAAAGGCAGACAGACTGAGAAAACACAAAGAAGCGGCCAATGATGTGACTAATGTCTTTTTCATAACTATCCTCATAACTTACATATTAATATTTGAGCGTCAAGATATACTTTCCACATAATATTGCAAAAAAAAACCCTTCAATTTATAAAATAGACGAATCGACAAACATTGAAGAGTAATGAACATCATATGTATTGTTCAATAGGTTTATTATAGCGGGTTAAATACTTTCATAATAAACGCAGAAAAATAACACTAAATATCCGCGAGGAATTTAGTGCCATTTGCAATTAATTACCGGCCACTTCGTTAAGAAGAGTTGCCAAAATGCTAACTGGAGCAACAATATTATGTGCAACACCATAATCAAACTCCAGAACAGTACTTGCATCCTGATAATCTATATGGGTATCACCATTGTCATCCTGCCAAATAACCACCCGTAGGGGTAACTCTATTGCCGCATGAGGATTTGCTTGCATGGCAGGAGTACCACCCTTTGGGTTACCAAACAGAAATAACATAGTCGGTCGCAGAGCAAGACCTACATCCGTTGCCGCTTGCTGTTGATCAACCTGCACAAAAATACGAATATTTTTAGCATTCAATACGCTGACGAGTCTGTTTACAGTATCATCAAAATTGAACTTACTAGGCAGCGTTTTTGTCCGCTCCGGCTTTCTCATCTGTCGTTCCTTTATTTATAGAATATTCATGAAAATACCCGCCAGCGAATGACGGGTATTGATAAATGCTAGCACAGTTATTTAGGCGTCACTTCGACAGAGCCCCAGCTGATACCATTTGGGTTGTTGTCTACCGGAAGCGTGTTCACTACCTTACGCTCATTAATGTCAATCATCGAGACAGAGTTTGCAAATGAGTTAGTTACGTAAGCATATTTGCCATTTTTATCGACAACCACGCCATGGGCCCCATCGCCAGTGGTGATGGTTTTCGCTACCGTAAGGCTTGCGATATCAATCATGTTTATTGTGTTACCCGGCTTGCTCTTCGAGCCCTGATTGGTTACCAGCATGCTTTTACCATCCGGAGTGCCAAACAGCTGGATTGGTACGGTACCGACATTAATTTTCTTCACAACTTTACGCGTTGCTGTATCAATCACCGCTACAGCATCTTCACCAGACAGGGAAACAAACACCAGTTTTCCGTCCGGTGAGAAACCTACCTGGGCTGGCATTTTACCTAATGGGATCTGCGCGACTTCTTTATTACTGGTTGTATCAACAACGGATACCGAGCCCCCTTTCATATTCGCGATATAAACTTCTTTACCGTCAGGACTCACTCTGAGGCCATGAGGGAATTTACCTACATTAATTGTCGTTAAATTTTTCAAATGTTCTGCATCAATCACGCTGATGGTGTTATCTGCACTATTTGAGATATACGCCATTTTCCCATCAGGGGTGACGACAACATGCGCAGGGTGTGCGCCAACCGGAAGTTTTGCAATAACCGTATCATTTTCGGCATTAATAACCCAAACTTCTCCATGTTCCTTTTTGCCAGCATGAGAATCTTTGCCCATGTCCATTTTCTCAGAATGAGCATCTTTACTCATATCCATATGTTCAGAGCCTGATGAATGTGTTCCGTTAGCACCAAGGTTGGTTACCCAAACTGTTTTATTGTCTGGTGACACCTGAACGTTATGCGGCATTTTACCAACATGTACTTTATCTACAGTCTTTAAAGACGCAGCATCAAGTACATTAACTGAATCTGCACCTTCATTTGCTACATACACTCTGTCTGCTGCAAGCGTATAACCAGACCATGCCAGCATACTAATTTGCATTGCAATTAAAATTTTATTTTTGCTTATCATCGCCGCCAATACCCCATTAGTTAAATATATTTACCGGATTAGTTTCAGTAACCAGCTATTGTAGGATTATTTAACATATCACTAATATTACTCCATCGGGATCGTGTTAATTCTACCTATAACGAGTTACTGTATGAATTGCTTAGTCATTTCATTAATCAATCGCTATACATCATTGTATTAGATACTGCTATCCGTACTTGCGTATAAAGAGTATCAACCTTCCAGCAAGTGGAAGGTCAAGAAAAAAAGTAATAATTTAAAATAGCCTTAAAAATCCGCAAACTGAGCAATTGTCTAAGAATATCGCAGGAGAATTTATAAATATAAAGAGGTAGTCCGGTGCCGGGTAAAATATCAAAGTTAACGATCAGTTCATCGATACTGAAAGCCAAACCTAACGACATGACAAACACCAGCCATATCGTTAAAGCTGGTACAAAGGATCCCGTGCCCGACCGGCGGTTAATTCACTGGCCTGCATCCGCACCACGTCCCACAGCGCCTGGGCCGCAGTCGATAAAGAACGATTTTTACGTCGTGCCAGCATCAATTGTCGTTCCACAACCGGCGTCAGGCGTTTAACCTGCAAATGGCTGCCTTGTGGCAGAGGAAGCGCCAGCGCAGGCAGCACGCTGATACCAATCCCCGCCTCAACCATCGGGAACAGTGTGGCAGGGTGACCTATCTCCTGAACGATATTGGCCTCAATGGAAAAGTGGGCCAGTGCCGTATCGATCAACGGTCGACTGCCGGAAGCGTAATCCTGTAATACCAAGCGCTCATGATATAAATCCTGCCAATTTACCCATTCGCGTTGGGCTAGCGGATGATCCTCTCGACACAACAGCAGGAACGGTTCGGATAACACCGCTTCACACTGTAGATCGGTCACAGCACCTGGATCTATCACAATGCCAAAATCCACCTCGCCCTGACGAATACTCTCCAGCACCCACTGTTGCGGACGATCGTGCAGCACAAAATCGATTGCTGGATAAAGCTGATTACTCTGGGCAATACACTGTGGAATAAGGTGAGCAGATATTGTCTGGCTGGCGGCAACGCGCACCGTTCCGGTTAACTGCGTTCCCACCTGGCCTGCTTCACGCAGCGTGCTGTGCAGTTCATCCAGAATACGTTCCAGCCGAGCCGCCAACTGGTGCCCTGCTTCCGTCAGCACCACTTCCCGCGTTGTTCTATCTAACAACCGCACACCCGTCTGCCCTTCCAGCTCTTTAACGCTGTGGCTGACCGCAGACTGGCTTAAGCCAATGATGTCCCCCGCCCGGCTAAAGCTTTTGGCCTGAGCGACGGTAACAAAGATACGGAGCTGACGCAGAGAGTAATTCATTTATTCGATTCATATATGGATGCAATAAATCAATTTTATTTCTCAAACAGAAAAACGCAAAATGTTCCTACCGAATTTCAGGAGCTTTTATGAAACTTTTTCGTATCCTTGATCCGTTCACGATAACGTTGATTACGGTCGTATTACTGGCGTCCTTTTTCCCGGCCAAGGGTGGCTTTGTGCCTTTCTTTGAAGGCTTAACCACCGCTGCCATTGCCCTGTTGTTTTTTATGCACGGGGCGAAGCTTTCGCGTGAAGCCATTATTGCTGGCGGTAGTCACTGGCGTTTGCATCTATGGGTGATGTGCAGCACGTTTGTTGTTTTCCCGGTACTGGGTGTTCTGTTCGCCTGGTGGGCGCCGGTTAATGTTGACCCGATGCTGTACACCGGTTTCCTGTACCTGTGTATTTTGCCGGCCACGGTGCAGTCGGCAATCGCTTTTACGTCGCTGGCAGGGGGTAACGTTGCCGCTGCCGTGTGTTCCGCTTCGGCCTCCAGCCTGCTGGGTATTTTTCTCTCGCCGTTGCTGGTTGGCCTGGTAATGAATATGCACGGTGCAGAAGGCAGTCTGGAGCAGGTGGGGAAAATCATGCTGCAACTGCTGCTGCCGTTCGTACTGGGACATCTTTCACGTCCGTGGATTGGTAATTGGGTGTCCCGACATAAAAAATGGATCGCCAAAACGGACCAATCCTCCATCTTGCTGGTGGTGTACTCCGCCTTCAGTGAAGCCGTGGTTAACGGGATCTGGCACAAAGTGGGGATTGGCTCGCTGCTGTTTATCGTGGTGGTCAGCATCGTATTGCTGGCAATCGTGATTGGCATCAACGTCTTTGTTGCGCGTAAATGCGGCTTCAACAAAGCCGATGAGATCACCATTGTCTTTTGCGGATCGAAAAAGAGCCTGGCAAATGGGATCCCAATGGCAAATATTCTGTTCCCGACGTCAGTGATAGGAATGATGGTGCTGCCGTTGATGATCTTCCATCAAATTCAGCTGATGGTGTGTGCCGTGCTGGCACGTCGCTACAAGCAACAAACGGACGCATTGCAGGCGCAGCAGAAAAGCCGCGCCGCAAAGGCTTAGAGCGGGCGTTTCAGGGGCTGCACCAGTTGCGTCAGCCCTTCAGTTTTAATCAGCAGCGTGATTTGCATCAGCTCGCCGAGCTTGCCCGGCGGGAATTCATCCTTACGGGCAAACCACAGCAGATACTCTTCCGGTACATCAATCAGCCGATGCCCTTTATATTTGCCAAAGGGCATCACGGTATTGGCGATTTCAACCAGCTGCTCTTTTTCCATCTCAGGCACCCAGTAAGCGGATCATTTCAGCTTCATCGATCACGGCAATACCCAGTTCCTGCGCTTTTGCCAGTTTCGACCCCGCCGCTTCACCGGCAATCACCAGGTCGGTTTTCTTCGATACGCTACCGGCCACTTTTGCACCCAACTCAGTCAGTCGCGCTTTGGCGTCATCGCGTGACATCAGGCTCAGACTCCCGGTCAGCACCACCGTTTTACCCGCGAAGGGGCTGTCGATTTCTTCAGCGTTGATGACCACCGGCGCTGGCCAATGGATACCCTGCGCCAGCAGTTGGACGATCACCTCGCGGTTACTCTCTTCGGCAAAGAAATTAAACACGTGGGTCGCTACCACAATGCCGACATCCGGCACTTTTTGTAGCTCTTCAATAGAGGCCGCTTCCAGCGCCTCAAGGGTGCCAAAATGTGCCGCCAGACCAGCCGCCGTAGCTTCGCCGACTTCGCGAATACCCAGCGCGTAGAGGAAACGGGCAAACGTTGTTTCTTTCGCTTTTTCCAGCGCATTCACCACGTTTTGTGCCGATTTCGGCCCCATACGATCAAGACCGGTCAGCTTGCCTGCGGTCAGTGTGAAGAGATCCGCTGGCGTGTGGACATACTCTTTCTCGACCAGTTGATCGATAATTTTGTCGCCCATGCCGTCAACGTCCAGCGCGCGGCGGGAAACGAAGTGTTTCAGCGATTCCTTACGCTGCGCTCCGCAGATTAAACCACCGGTACAGCGAGTGACCGCTTCGCCTTCCACACGCTCAACGTCAGAGTTGCATACCGGACAGTGGGTGGGAAACTCAATTTCACGCGTATCGTCCGGGCGTTCGGAAAGCACGACGTTCACTACCTGCGGGATGACATCGCCCGCACGGCGAATGACGACTTTATCGCCAATACGCAAACCAAGACGCTCAATTTCATCCGCATTGTGCAAGGTGGCGTTACTGACCAACACCCCGGCAACCTGAACTGGCTCAAGGCGAGCGACAGGCGTAATCGCCCCGGTGCGTCCAACCTGAAACTCAACATCACGTACGAAGGTCATCTGCTCTTGCGCCGGGAACTTAAAGGCCACCGCCCAGCGCGGCGCGCGGGCAACAAAACCCAGTTGCTCTTGCAATACCATGGAGTTGACTTTGATCACCACACCGTCGATATCGAATCCCAGCGTCGGTCGGTCTTCTTCAACCTTGTGATAGTAAGCAAGTACTTCCTCCGGAGAGTCGCAAAGCGTAACTCTGTCGCTCACCGGCAATCCCCACTCTTTAAATTGCAGCAGACGGCCCAAGTGGGTATCAGGCAGCACACCACCTTCCAGCACACCGACGCCATAGCAGAAGAAAGTAAGCGGTCGCTTCGCTGTGATACGCGGATCGAGCTGGCGCAATGACCCGGCCGCCGCGTTACGCGGGTTAGCAAACACTTTGTTGCCAGTACGGCGGGCCTCTTCGTTAATTTTTTCAAACCCGGCCTGTGGCAGGAACACTTCACCGCGCACTTCCAGACGCGTCGGAATGTTATCGCCACGCAGTTTTAACGGGATCGCACGAATGGTGCGCACGTTCGAGGTAATATCCTCACCCGTAGTACCATCACCACGCGTTGCGGCACTGACCAGAACACCGTTTTCATACAGGATACTGACCGCCAGCCCGTCCAGCTTCAGTTCGCAGCACCAGGTTAGTTTGTCCGTACTCTTCAGTCTGTCCTGCACGCGCTTGTTGAAGGCGAGAAAACTCTCTTCATCAAACACGTTATCCAGCGACAGCATTGGCACTTCATGGCGAATCTGGCTGAACGCTGCTAACGGGGCGGCGCCTACGCGCTGGGTTGGCGAGTCGGGGGTGATAAGTTCCGGATGCTGCGCTTCCAGCTCGCGCAGTTCACGCATCAGGCGATCGTATTCCGCATCGGGAATTTCCGGCGCATCCATCACATGGTAGAGATACTCATGATGGCGAAGCGTGGTTCGCAGTTCTGTCAGTTGTTGTTCGATTGATTCCATATCGCACCATCAATGATAAAAAACCCCCGACAGGCGGGGGTTTAGCAAGGATATGTCACGCCAGAGGAGAATCAGGCGTGAGATTCTTTAACTTCGCGGATGCGGTCCTGATACTCGCGCAGTTTCTGCGGCGTCATCATACGACGTTGATCGTCGAGCACCACACCACCCACTTCATCGGCAATGTGCTGTGCGGACTGCAGCATCAGCTTAAAGTTTTGCAGCTCGTCACCGTAGGACGGAACCTGCATAAAAATAGTCACGCCAGGGGTGCTGAAATCACCCGTCATTTCGGGGTCAAACGTTCCTGGGTTAACCATATTGGCAAGGCTGAACAGCGAAGGACCGCTGCCATCCGGACTCAAATGACGATGGAAAATATTCATGTCGCCAAATTTAAAACCGGCTTGCTGAATGCTGTTGAGCAGCACTTCACCGTTGAGCTCACTACCGTGATGCGCCGCAACGTTCATAATAATGACCGCTTCTTTACGCTGCGGTTTTTCAGCAACAGGCGCTTCTTCAACTACCGGCTCAGGCTGAGGTTGATGTTCAACGGCAGGCTCTGCGGGCTGGAAAGCCTGCGGCGCAGGTTGCGGTGCTTGCTGCACGGGCTGCTGAACCTGCGGAGCAACGGGCTGATGCTGCATCGGCTGCTGCGCAGGTTGTTGCTGAACAGGCTGATGCTGCACCGGCTGCTGCGGTTGTACAGGCTGCGGCTGCTGCTGAGCATGCGGCGGCGGTACCGGCGCTTGTGCAGGCTGCGGCGCGGGTTGACGCGGCTGAGCAGACGCATAAGGTGGCTGGTACTGGTGTTGCGGCGACTGAGGAGGAACACCATGTTCCTGCGCGTTACCGGGAGCATGATTCACACGATGAACGCGAACTTCGCCCACGCCTTCGTCTTCCTCGACGTTGTCGTCGAACGAATCCTCGTCTTCACGTTTAGACTTCATGCGTTTCAGTGGGCGATCGCGGAATATAGAAGACCGCTCTTTACGGCTAGTCCAAAAACCATGTACCAGTAAAGCGATTATGGCGATCGCGCCAACAATGATTAATATCAGACGCAAATCCTGCATCATTATATTCTCTGTTGTTCTAACACCTTGCCACCACGGCAAACATTTACTCACTAAGAGTATTTGTCGATTACGCCAAGTGCAAGTGCACTCTTGGCTTTCACGGCATAAAGATGAACAAAATTGTGCTTTTTGCTGTTTTTTCGAACATTTCTGAACAGCTTAACGCTCAACAACCCGGTAAGATACGCAAAGTTTACCAGAGCTTATATAACAAGGAGTATGTCCTGACCATGGTTTCATCATCTGCAGTCGTACCTCGCAGCGGCCTTTATTACTTTTCACAGGGATGGAAGCTCATCACCCTACCGGGCATTCGTCGCTTTGTCATCCTGCCTTTGCTGGTGAATATCCTGCTGATGGGCGGCGCATTCTGGTGGCTATTCACACAACTCGATAGCTGGATCCCCGCGCTGATGAGTCACGTCCCTGACTGGCTTCAGTGGCTCAGCTACTTGCTGTGGCCGATTGTCACTATCTCCGTACTACTGGTGTTCGGCTACCTGTTTTCCACCATAGCCAACTGGATTGCAGCGCCGTTTAACGGTCTGCTGGCTGAACAACTGGAAGCGCGCTTAACGGGCGCAACACCGCCTGACACCGGCGTTCTCGGCATCATGAAAGATGTTCCCCGTATTATGAAACGTGAATGGCAAAAGCTGGCGTGGTATCTCCCGCGCGCCGTCGTGTTGCTGATCCTCTATTTCATTCCGGGTATTGGCCAGACCGTAGCCCCGGTGCTGTGGTTCCTGTTCAGCGCGTGGATGCTGGCCATTCAGTACTGCGATTATCCGTTTGATAACCATAAGGTGCCTTTTAAGGAGATGCGCGTCGCGCTGCGCACACGCAAGGTCACCAATATGCAATTTGGCGCATTGACCAGCCTGTTCACCATGATTCCGGTGCTCAATCTGTTCATCATGCCAGTTGCGGTTTGTGGTGCCACGGCGATGTGGGTAGACTGCTATCGTGCTAAGCACGCGTTATGGAAGTAATGCAAAAATGTGTAAAAGCGGGCTGGCTTATGCCCGCTCTTATTCCATACTGCAACGCATTATTTCCTGGTGGCATATAGATATACGAATTCCTTACTTCCCCATACTTTCTCAACAGGTATGCTGAAGCGGTATCCCAATTTCATACAGTTAAGGACAGGCCATGAGTAAGATTTTTGAAGACAACTCGCTGACTATCGGTCATACGCCGCTGGTTCGACTGAACCGTATCGGTAACGGACGCATTCTGGCGAAGGTGGAATCACGCAACCCAAGCTTTAGCGTCAAATGCCGTATCGGTGCCAACATGATTTGGGATGCCGAAAAACGAGGTGTACTTAAACCGGGTGTAGAGCTGGTCGAACCAACCAGCGGCAACACAGGGATTGCGCTGGCCTACGTTGCCGCAGCTCGCGGTTACAAACTGACTCTGACCATGCCTGAAACCATGAGCATTGAGCGCCGCAAGCTCTTAAAAGCGCTGGGCGCGAACCTGGTGCTGACCGAAGGCGCAAAAGGTATGAAGGGCGCGATTCAGAAAGCGGAAGAAATTGTGGCCAGCGATCCGGAAAAATTCCTGCTGCTGCAGCAGTTCAGCAACCCGGCAAACCCGGAAATCCACGAAAAAACTACCGGCCCGGAAATCTGGGAAGATACCGATGGCCAGGTTGATGTCTTTATTTCTGGCGTTGGTACCGGCGGTACGTTGACTGGTGTGACCCGTTACATTAAAGGCACTAAAGGCAAAACCGATCTGATCACCGTCGCGGTTGAACCTACCGACTCCCCTGTTATCGCCCAGGCGCTGGCAGGTGAAGAACTCAAACCAGGCCCGCATAAAATTCAGGGCATCGGCGCTGGCTTCATTCCGGGTAACCTTGATCTGAAGCTTATCGATAAAGTCGTTGCCATCACTAATGATGAAGCTATTTCTACTGCGCGTCGTCTGATGGAAGAAGAAGGTATTCTGGCTGGGATCTCTTCCGGTGCTGCGGTTGCTGCCGCGCTTAAGCTCCAGGAAGATGAAACCTTTACCAATAAGAATATAGTGGTTATTCTACCGTCATCGGGTGAGCGTTATCTGAGCACAGCACTGTTTGCCGATCTCTTTACAGAGAAAGAACTGCAACAGTAGTGCCAGCATGTTAAAAACGCGTAAAAAAGCACCCTTTTGGGTGCTTTTTTGTGGCCTGCTTCAAAGTTTCAACTCTCCTGGCATTGATTCAACCCGCCGGAACTGGTATTTAACCAAGCTAATTATTTTGATGCGCGAAATTAATCGTTACAGGAAAAGCGCTAGCTGAATCGATTTTATGATTTGGTTCAACTCTTCCTTTCGCTGCATAATGTTTAATGACGAACGAAACGTCAGCGGCAAGAAGTTGCCAGCAACGGATTGCACCGAACTCCTTTTGTGTCGCGTCCAGTTTACGCCGATGCTAACAATACAGGCTAAAGTTGAGCCGCCAGGCTAGACTTTAGTTCCACAACACTAAACCTATAAGTTGGGGAAATATAATGTTCCAGCAAGAAGTTACCATTACCGCTCCGAACGGTCTGCATACTCGCCCTGCTGCTCAGTTTGTTAAAGAAGCAAAAGGCTTTACTTCTGAAATTACTGTGACTTCCAACGGCAAAAGCGCTAGCGCCAAAAGCCTGTTTAAACTGCAGACTCTGGGCCTGACTCAGGGTACCGTTGTCACCCTGTCCGCAGAAGGTGAAGACGAGCAGAAAGCAGTTGAGCATCTGGTTAAACTGATGGCTGAACTCGAGTAAGTTCAACGAGTTCTTTTAAATATCAGTCACAAGTAAGGTAGGGTTATGATTTCAGGCATTTTAGCATCCCCGGGTATCGCTTTCGGTAAAGCATTGCTGCTGAAAGAAGACGAGATCGTCATTGACCGGAAAAAAATTTCTGCCGACAAGGTTGATCAGGAAGTTGAACGTTTTCTGAGCGGTCGTGCCAAGGCATCTGCGCAACTGGAAGCGATCAAAACCAAAGCTGGTGAAACGTTCGGTGAAGAAAAAGAAGCCATCTTTGAAGGGCATATCATGCTGCTCGAAGATGAGGAGCTGGAGCAGGAAATCATAGCCCTGATTAAAGATAAGCACATGACGGCTGATGCAGCTGCGCATGAAGTTATCGAAGGTCAGGCCACAGCCCTGGAAGAGCTGGATGATGAATACCTGAAAGAACGTGCGGCTGACGTACGCGACATCGGTAAACGCCTGCTGCGTAACATTCTGGGTCTGGCAATTATTGACCTAAGCGCTATCCAGGACGAAGTTATCCTGGTTGCCGCAGACCTGACCCCGTCAGAAACCGCACAGCTGAACCTGAACAAGGTGCTGGGTTTCATCACTGACGCGGGCGGACGTACTTCCCATACCTCTATCATGGCGCGTTCTCTGGAACTGCCTGCCATCGTAGGTACGGGTAGCGTCACCTCTCAGGTGAAAAACGACGACTATCTGATTCTGGATGCCGTAAACAACCAGGTTTACGTCAATCCGACCAACGACGTTATTGAGCAACTGCGTGCCGTTCAGGAGCAGGTTGCTACCGAGAAAGCGGAACTCGCTAAGCTGAAAGATCTGCCGGCTATCACGCTGGACGGACATCAGGTTGAAGTTTGCGCCAACATCGGTACCGTTCGTGACGTTGAAGGCGCTGAGCGTAACGGCGCTGAAGGTGTGGGTCTGTACCGCACCGAATTCCTGTTCATGGACCGTGAATCGCTGCCAACTGAAGAAGAACAGTTTGCTGCGTATAAAGCCGTTGCTGAAGCCTGTGGCTCTCAGGCGGTCATCGTCCGTACCATGGACATCGGCGGCGATAAAGAACTGCCGTACATGAACTTCCCGAAAGAAGAGAACCCGTTCCTGGGCTGGCGTGCCGTGCGTATCGCCATGGATCGTAAAGAGATCCTGCGTGACCAGGTTCGCGCTATCCTGCGCGCCTCTGCTTTCGGCAAACTGCGCATCATGTTCCCAATGATCATCTCTGTTGAAGAAGTGCGTGCACTGCGCAAAGAGATCGAAATCTACAAACAGGAACTGCGCGACGAAGGTAAAGCATTTGACGAAAGCATTGAGATTGGCGTGATGGTGGAAACACCGGCTGCGGCAACAATTGCGCGTCATTTAGCCAAAGAAGTTGATTTCTTTAGTATCGGCACCAATGATTTAACGCAGTACACCCTGGCAGTTGACCGTGGTAATGATATGATTTCACACCTTTACCAACCGATGTCGCCATCTGTGCTGACGCTGATCAAGCAAGTTATTGATGCTTCTCATGCTGAAGGCAAATGGACTGGCATGTGTGGTGAGCTTGCAGGCGACGAACGTGCTACACTTCTGTTGCTGGGGATGGGTCTGGACGAATTCTCTATGAGCGCCATTTCTATCCCGCGCATTAAGAAGATTATCCGTAACACGAACTTCGAAGATGCGAAGGTGTTAGCAGAGC